>Ga0182194_1000002_pt1 | contig 72639 bp, 103 predicted proteins | sample G5R1MG_34_FD_128377 | JGI IMG/M metagenome (GOLD analysis project Ga0182194, IMG submission 128377) | Switchgrass phyllosphere microbial communities from Michigan, USA - G5R1_MAIN_12SEP2016_LD1 MG | ecosystem: Host-associated > Plants > Phyllosphere > Phylloplane/Leaf | place: USA: Michigan...
GAGGCCGTCGTCCGACACCCACAAGTCGCTCGTCGGCGCGCGCAGCTTCTCCAACGGGAGGAACGTGCCGCGCTACACCAACAACCACGTGCTGATCGTCGACACGCCCTACCACCGGTCGGCGGTCATGCAGGATGTCGCCGAGTACTCGCAGTTCAAGGAGAAGTTGTACCAGACCAAGCGGGAGTTCGGCCACGAGAACGTACACATGCTGCGGGAGATGCGAATTGACTGATATTGACCTGGTCAAGCCTCAGCTGGCCCCGACGTTCAGCCCCCAGGGCAACCCCGAGTACATGCCCCGCATCGAGAGAGGGCTCAAGGAGCACGGCTGGTTCGTCAGCCCGAAGATCGACGGCATCCGCTGCATGGTGCAGCAGGGTCTCTGCCTGTCGCGCCGGGGCGACCCGCTGCGCAGCTACCAGCTGCAGGAGATGTTCGGCGACCTGAACGGCTACGACGGCGAGGCGGTGTGCGGCGACCCCGCCGCCCCGAACGTCTACAACACGTCCTCGTCGCACATCATGGCTTACAACAAGCCCGGCGCTCTCTCTCTACACGTCTTCGACTACTTCCACCCGGACTGGCTGGCCAAGGCCTACCACCGTCGGCTGGAGGAGCTGGAGCGCGTCGACGCGTCGCTGGAGGGCGTCAACCTCGTGCCGCACGAGCTCGCCACCGACATGGACGGCCTGCTGAGGGCCGAGGCGCACATGCTCGAGCTCGGCTACGAGGGCGTCATGCTGAACAACCCCGAGGCGCCCTACAAGCAGGGCCGGGGCACCGTCAAGCAGGGCATCGTCTTCAAGCTGAAGCGCGAGGAGGACGTCGAGGTCGAGCTGACCGGTCTGATCGAGCGGATGCGCAACGAGAACGAGCAGGAGCGGGGCGCGCTGGGCCAGGCGAAGCGCTCCACGGCCAAGGAGGGCCTCGTCCCCTGCGGCAGCGTCGGCAAGTTCCGGGGCACCTACATGGGCCGCGAGATCAGCGTCGCTCCCGGTCAGTTCAGCCACGAGGAGCTGCAGGACATCTGGGACAGCTGGCCGCGCGACAAGGGTCGCCTGCTCAAGGCGCGCCACTTCCCGCACGGCGCGAAGGACGAGCTCCGGCAGGCCCGAGCGCTGGGCTTCCGCGAGGCCACGGACCTCTGACAAGGAGATGGGCGCATGCCCGGTGAAAAGTACAACCTGTTCTCGCCGATCAAGAAGTCGGACGGCGGGACCTACTGGCACAAGGTCGGCTCTGCGTGGCCGCACCGCAACGGACGCGGTTTCAACCTGAGCTTCAACTCCCTGCCCATCACGATGGAGAACGGCCAGGTCGTGGTGTCGATGTTCCTGGACGAGGGCCCACCGCCCGACAACAAGCGGGAGGAGCCGAGGACGGGCGGCTGGGTGCCGCGCGACGACCTCGACGACGACGTGCCGTTCTGATGGCAGGCAACAGATCAGGCGAGCCGACGCTGGCCCGCAACTACTCGAACGACGGCAAGGACTTCTTCGGGCGCGAGCTGAAGCAGGGTGACCTCGTGGTCAAGCTGCTCGGCAACGGCGTGTCCACCCTCCTGGAGGCCCGCGAAGTGCACGGGGTCGCGGGCGACGACGTCTGGCTCAAGCCGCGGCTCGAGACCGGACACATCAGCAAGATGACGTACTCGGGGCGGCTGGCCCTGGTGCGCAGGGCGGAGGAGTAGAGTGACCAGACCAAGGGGCGCCCGGGACCCTCCCGAGAGCGCCGACAGACCGCAACCTACAACCAAGAGACTGGACACATGAAAGACTTCGAGGGAACTGAGATAAAGGCCGGCGACACCGTCATCCAGATGTCGACCGGACCCGGCACGCCGGAGATGAGGCGGCGCGAGGTGCTGGAGACGGGCGAGCGGAGCGCGCTGCTCGGCCCGTGCAAGGAGGCCAGCCGCGAGAGCACCGTCATGCGCGGCAAGAACCTGTTCGTGGTGCCGACGCGGTGACGGTCGTCGCCATGGAGACGCGCTTCGAGCGCGGCGTGGAGGTGGCCTACGTCACCGAGCGTGTGAAGCAGATCGCCCCGACCGACATCTACCTGGGCGACATCCTGGTGGCCGAGCAGGGTCAGCCGTACGACGCGCTGGTCAAGACGCGCTCGGCGGACCCGACGGCGGTCCGCAAGGTGAAGGAGAGCATGACCTCATGGCTGGGATGAAGCGCAGCACAGTCGCCAGCGTCATCCGCAAGAAGATGACGAACCTCCTGGCCAGCATCGACGACACCGCGGTCCGGGACCTGATGGCGCGCGACATCATCGTGACCGGCGGCTGCGTCGCCTCGATGATGACCGACGAGAAGGTCAACGACTACGACGTCTACTTTCGCACGCGCGAGGCGGCCCTGGCCGTCGCCAACTACTACGTGCGGAAGTTCAACGAGGCCGTCGCGACGCGCTCTAAGGTCAAGGAGTACGCGCCGGTCGTCAAGGAGATCACGCGGCAGAACGTCCTGGGCGAGGACGAGGACCGCATCGTGATCTGGATGCAGTCGGCGGGCGTGGCAGGTGAGGTCAGCGAGGAGGCCCCCGGCAGCGTCGACTACGACTACTTCGAGAGCCGGCCCGAGCACGAGGCGGGCGAGTTCCTGGACGCCATCACCCACGACCCGGCGCAGGACGCCGAGGCCGTCAGGGAGGAGATGTCCGGGCGCGACAAGAAGACCAAGCCGCGCTACCGGCCGGTCTTCATCTCGGAGAACGCCATCACGCTGTCCGACCAGGTGCAGCTGATGATCCGGTTCTGGGGCGAGCCCGAGCAGCTCCACCGGAACTACGACTACGCCCACGCCATGGGCTACTACGAGCACTCGACGGGCAAGGTCACGGTCAGCGCCGAGACCATGGAGTGCATGCTCAGCAAGACCCTCAAGTACAAGGGCTCGCTGTACCCGATCGCGTCCATCTTCCGGCTGCGCAAGTTCCTGGCGCGCGGCTGGCGGATCACCGCCGGCGAGATGCTGAAGATCGTCTGGCAACTCAAGGGTATCAACCTGGACGACCCCGCCGTGCTGAGGGAGCAGCTGCTCGGCGTGGACCAGGCCTACATGCACCAGCTCATCAGCGAGCTGTCTAAGGCGGAGGGGCGCGTCGACGCCACCTACCTCGCCAAGCTCATCGACAACCTCTTCGACTGAAATGGAGAACACTGAAATGGATACGAACACCATCACCGTCGTCGCCCTCGTCCTCGCCGCCGCCTACTTCGCGATGCGCACCTTCTACCTTCGCCGCGAGCTCACGTCGCAGCGCGAGGAGTTCGAGGTCATCGAGAAGGGTCTGCGCCGGGAGATTGGCTCGCACACCAGCGCGTACGGCGAGCTGGCTGAGTCGGCGCGCAAGCGCAACGACGCGCACACCACCGAGGTCGCTGCCTTCCGGGGCAGCGTGACCAAGCTGCGCGAGCGCGGCGACACGTACCGCACGGCGCTGGACGAGATCCTGGCGCTCAGCGGCAACATGATCGGGCGCGCGAAGGCGGCGCAGCACATCGCCGCGCAGGCCCGCAGCGCGACCCAGGCCGAGTGAAGCTCGAGGTCGACCGCGAGTACGTCACGAGGGAGGGCCGCCCAGCGGTGGTCCTCCAGGCGTACCAGAAGAAGTCCGGCAACCGCGACTTCGTCAAGATGTCCGAGCAGGTCGGCTTCGCCGTCCGCGTCGAGGGCAAGCTGGAGAAGTACAACTATGACGGAACCTACCTCGGCGGAGGACGAGAGTCACCGATGGACATCGTGGCCGAGAAGGGCGACTAGGGCCGACCTCTACCACGAGCTGGCGCGGCACTGCACCTCCCCGGCCTTCGTGTGGCACAACGTGCCGTGGCTGCACCAACACGCGCCGCACGCGCCCCTCTGCGACTTCGCGGAGAACAGCTACGAGGCCAAGCTGGCTCTCTGGCTCCTGCAGAACAACCAGGTCAACATTCAAGGGTTCCAAGATCTATGGACGCTACACTGGCGGACGCTCGGCGGGTGGAGGCTGCGAAGCCCCTCGAGCTGCGGGGCTTCAACAAGCCCACCTTCCGCACCAACGACGGGTTCATCCTGAACCTGATCAACGTCTCGCCCTTCGGCAGCCTCGGCACGGCGTTCGTGCTGGAGGCTATCCGACACTACTCAACCACCGTCGCGGCCCAGGAGCTGGGCGAGGAGACTGAGGAGGACAAGAATGCGGTACTGAGCAAGCATACGTGGCGGCGCGTCGCCGTAGACGTGCGCGACCGCGTGACCAACTATCTCAACACCAAGGGGTGATCGAAGCATGAGCGAGTTCGAGAACAACCAAGTCAGGGTCATCAAGGCGTTCCGCGATCGGGACGGCAACTCGGTGCCCCGGGACACGCAGCCGCTGCTGGCCGCCTTCCTGGTCTACGGTGAGGTGAAGGACAACACCTTCCTCCACGCCGTGCTGGCCAGGGACTTCGACATGCTGTCCTCCGTTCCCATGAGCGGCGCACAGCGCGAGAAGTTCCAGACGGTGGTCGCCTGCGTAAGGGAGCTCGCCCCCGCACGCGCCTGGGGCAGCCACGAGCGCGTGTACGAATACCAGAGCTACGTGCGCTCGGGGGCGATGGCCCGAGAGCGCGCCTCCTACGAGGAGCGCGAGCGCACCAAGTCTTCCGCCACCCCCGCGTAGGGTGCGGAGAGCGCGCCGAGTCGCCGGGGCGGGGGAGAGTGACCCCGACCCCCGCGGCGCTCACCAGCGGGGCTGAGGCGTGCCAGAACGGGCCAACCCGCCGACGGGCCGGGGAGGCCGCGTGTCACCGCGCGTGACGAACCCGTTAAATTAACCCAGGAACTGGGCAGGTTGACGGGGCGACGAGCCCGTTAAATTAACCCTGAAAGGGTCGGCGAGACCGGCCCCGACATCCAGAGAAAGAGTGTAAGACACATGACCGACATCACCGATATCAAGCAGGTCTACATCATCGAGGGCCGTCAGTTCGAGACGAAGGCCGAGGCGCAGGACTTCCTCCGTCGCCCCAAGAAGGTCGACGCGTTCAAGACGTTCATCGCGGCCGGCGACAACCAGGACAAGATCATCGACTGGCTGCTCGACAACCAGGAGAGCGTCGAGAGCGCGTTCGAGGCGGGCGTCATCAAGCGCGTGTCGAAGTCCGAGACCAAGCAGCTCGAGGTCGCGTTCGCCGAGATCGCGGCGGCGGCAGCCGAGGGTCGCGCGATCGACACCAAGAAGGCGCGCATCGTCCTCGACAACATCGAGACCGCTCGCGACTCGTTCCGCTGGCCGACCGTCAAGCGCATGAACGACGAGGAGAAGGCCGCCGAGGCGCTGCGTCAGCTGACCGAGGTCGCCGAGGGCAACGAGCGCCTGGCTCAGTTCGTCGTCGAGAACAAGGACCGCGTCCTCGAGTCGTACGCGGCCGGCAAGCCGAAGCGCGAGGTCTCGCCGCAGGCCGCGGCTGGCCTGCAGGAGTACCGCGAGCGCATGGCCCGCGAGAAAGCGGAGCGCGAGGCGAAGGCCGCCGAGGGCGCTGACGCGACCACCGAGGCGGAGTAACCCGCACACGTCCTAGGCACTGACGTTAAACTGCCCCACGCGCCGCGAAGGGAGGGTCGTAGTAGCTGACCGCCCTCAAACGACGACAGCCGCAGGTCTGTCCGGTCCCCGAAAGTCGCGTCCCGACGCCGCGCGGTAGAAGCCCCACGTACGCATAGCCCTTGAGGTAAGCGAGCGTGGGGCTTTTATTTTGACCAAGAGGAGGTAGCATTGACCGAAGAGGAGATGGCCGAGCTCCGGGAGATCTCGGACAGCATCGTGGACGCCCGGAAGAAGCTCCGCAGGGAGGGCAACGCCACCCTGGACAACTACGACCTGTCCACCAAGATCCAGTCGCTGGCCCGTCGTCGGAAGCAGATCCTGGGCGAGAACCCCCTGGACCGCATAGACCACCCCGACCCGGACAGCCTGCCGCCCTTCCAGCGGGCGGACCCCGAGTACGTACGGGAGCTGGCGAAGGCCATCATCAGCAACCCGGACCCCAACGCAATCAAGTTCAAGAGGCTCTGAATGACCGACTTCCGACTGTACCAACAAGCGGTGTCGCCCGCGCTGGTCGACCTGATCAGCGGGGCGCTGCTCCACGTGCGCATGAGCCGTGACCCCAACCAGCGCATCGAGCGGAACGGGAACGCCTACATCAACCGCTGGATGCTGGCCCGCAAGGGTCAGGTTCCGCTGTACGACGACCCCGCCGAGCTGCTGGGCTACGCGGGCATGATCCCGAGCGAGCTCGAGAACCTGTACATGCACGAGTACGCCCGCAGCGACGCGGACGACCCGCACTGCCACCCGTGGCCGAACGTCACCCTCGTGGTCGACGGCTGGTACCGCGAGAACATGTACGAGGCCGGCACCAACGTGCTGGTCGGCACCGCGACCCGCCTGCCGGGCGACGTGGTCGTGCGGTCGAGCGGCTCCGTCCACGCCATCGTGGAGACCAGCTCCGACTGCGTCAGCCTGTTCGCCACCCTGCCGAAGGAGAAGGACTGGGGCTTCCACACGGACGCTGGCTTCGTCCACTCCCGCGACTACTCCCCCAACAACGTGAGGCCGCTGTCGTGAGCGAGTACACCGCGCTGCTGGCCAAGATGAGCGAGCAGGACCGGGAGATCGTCCAGGCGAAGATGGCGCAGGTCCAGCTGACGGCCGCGAGGGACACCAAGAACCGCATGTACGTGGTGGCCGAGATGCGGGCCGGACCCATGCGCCTCGAGGCCGTGGACTTCGAGGGCAAGGTGACCTTCACCATGTGCTACGACAACGACGTGATGGCTCACATGGGCGAGGAGGCTGCGAGGCTGTTCAGCACCTTCGTCACCGACACCATGGAGCGACGCCCCAAGGAGGGCTGATGAACATATTCTACGTGGACCTGGACCCCGCGAAGGCGGCCCAGGCCCTCCACAACCGACACATCATCAAGATGATCAGCGAGAGCTGCCAGCTGCTGTCCGTCTGGGCTAGCCGCTGGACCCCGATGGACCGGGGCAAGCTCTCGTTCATGACCGACGAACAGCACGCCGCCATGATGGCCGAGGTCGAGGCGGCGGACTTCGACCCCGAGGTGACCGACGCGATGGCGGAGGTGCCGCCCGACGTGCCCTGGACCGGCATCTCCCACCAGAACCACCCCGCCGCCCTGTGGCTCAGCGAGGGCCTCGGCAACGTGAGGTGGCTGGTGGAGCACCTCAAGGCTATGGTCGACGAGTACGACTTCCGCTACCCCGGCAACAAGGACAAGTTCGAGCGCGCGAGGGTCATCGTGCCCGCGATGCGCTACTGGCTGGGCAAGTTCGTGACGCTCAACCACACCTGCCCGAAGGCCTGCTTCCCGGACAAGTACAAGCACGAGCCCCTGGACCGCGAGAACGTGATGCAGGGCTACCGGGACTACTACCTGTCGGAGAAGATCGCCGGCAACGAGTGGGGCAAGCGGGAGCCGCCGAGCTGGGTGATCCGGTACAAGGAACTCTACAAGCCTCCTCCCCCGATCGACGTGGGCGACATCTTCGCCGTGCCGTCGAAGCCCAAGGTCGAGCACGCTCTGCCGGTCGCGGAGCCGACTCGGCAGAAGGTCAGCGCGAAGGACATCGTGTTCTAATGTTTATCGAAGTCAAGGATAAGTTCGGCGAGATGCAGACGGTGAACCTGCTCAAGGTCTGCCGTCTCATCAACCGTGCGGGCGAGGCGGTCATCTGCTTTGGCCCCTCGCCCTACAACGAGATCCTAGCCGTGGAGGAGACCTACGAGTCCCTCCGCGACAGGGTGAACCGCGCCCTCGGGTGCACAACGAAGGAGTGAATCGAATGGCCGACGAGATCGAAGTGAACGAGATCGAGGTCCCCGAGACGGTCGAGGACGTCGTGGAGGACACGCCCGCGCCGCAGCCGGAGCGCCGCGAGCCGCCCGCGTCGAAGACCGACGAAGACCCGGTCGACGTCATGACGCGCCACCTGCGCGACCACCCGGAGAACACCGCCGCCGACCTCGCGGACGTGATGAACGTTCTGGTACCCGGCACCACCGGCAAGGACGAGCGCGTCCGCGTCGCCGAGGCGGCGATCCGCGCCTCCGACCACCCGCTCAAGGGCTCGCTCAGCGAGGTCCGCGAGCGCCTCTGACACAACCACGGGAGTGGGCCTTCGGGCCTGCTCCCTTTTAAACGGACCGGACATGAAGGTGAGACAACTCAAGGCCATGCTTGAACGCTTCGACGAGGACGCCAGCGTGTCCCTGCTCGGGGCCGTCCAGGAGGTCCAGATCACGGGCTACAGGCCGGGGCTGCGCGTCAGCTCCGTGGAAGGAGAGATACATGATAAAGCGGGCCCTGTCGTGGATATTTCGCCGCTTCCGCCGCAGAGCTACGTCGTCCTCGACGGCGGGCTCTCGCCGGACAGCGTCATCCCCGGAATTCTCGATGCCGTACGGACAGCAGGTCCGGCGAGGCTCCTCCAGTGAGCGACCCCGCCGCTGAGCGGCTGCGGTGGGCCGAGGCGCTGGAGAGCGGCAAGTTCGAGCAGGCCGAGGGCGCGCTGAAAGACAGTGCGGGACACTTCTGCTGCCTAGGCGTGGCGTGCGAGCTCTACGACCCGAGCAAGTGGAAGGTCGACGAAGAGCTTTACGTCGAATACGAGGGCATGCTCGGCATACCGCCCCCTCCCGTGCTGGAACGCTTCGGCATAACGGAAGACCAAGCCAACTACTTGGCGACCTTGAACGACAGCCAGGGCAAGACCTTCAAGGAGATTGCCCAGGTCATTCGTGAAGGCATCCCTTCGTGCTGACCGCGCTGGAGGGTGAGCCCACGGACGGCGTGGTCCTGTTCTGGGCAGGTTGGGCACCGCCCTCGACCGACATGCGAGACATGATGCACGCGCTGCCGGACGAGTTCCGCCACGTGGACGTCGAGGCTAACCCCGAGGCCGCGCTCAAGAACGACGTCAGGGGGCTGCCGACCGTCGTGCTCTACAGGCGCGGCGTCGACATGTCGCGCAAGATCGGCTACATCAACGAGCAGGCCCTCCGCGCGTGGATCGCGGAGAACTGAGCATCTTATATGATATCCACAGAGGAGGTCTCATGGGACCCTGACTACGTCCGACCAAGACCGGACAAGACTACACCACTCTGAACTCAAGTGAGGAATGAAATATGAAGATCGCGAACATGAACCAGGTCTGGCTCGCCAGCAAGGGCAAGCTCATCGCCTCGGCGGACGACATCGCCAACACCCTGGCCGACAAGCACAAGGTGCTGTGCGTCTGCGACCCCGACTCCGCTATCGTGATCCTCGAGACCTCCGACGAGGTCCTGGAGCAGCCCGACGACGCCGCGATCTACATCGTGGACAAGGGTGAGTTCGACGAGGTCCCCGGCGAGCTCGACCCGTTCGTCGCCACCGCCACCCCGACCGAGCGCTTCTTCGAGGAGAAGATCGAGTCGGCGTTCGGCGAGCCCGAGGAGGAGGACGAGCGGGAGACCGAGGACGCAGAGCTCAGCGAAGAGCACCAGCGGGCGCAGTAAGCGCCCACGTCCCGAGCACGACGTTAAACTGCTCCTTCCCCCTAAATTTTTAGCGGAGTACGAGTATGAAGCAGCTGGTGAGGGACGCCTTCGTGGCCAACCTCCGGAGCGGCGCGTACAAGCAGGGCAGGTTCAGCATGGGCTCCGGCCCGATGAACGAGACCATGAAGCCCCCGTGCATGTGCGCGGCGGGCGTCCTGGCCGACACTCTGGGCGCTACGTGGTGCATGTACCGAGAGGACACGTGGGTACCCACGGCCACCCGGTTCCAAGAGGCTAACGTCACGCTTCGCGAGGAGTGCGAGCTGGTGCAGATGAACGACAAGCTGGGGATGACCTTTCCCCAAATAGCAGAGGAGGTGCTCAAGTGGGAATGCACATCGTAGTGGGCGACGGCGGGTGGCTGCTGTCGCCCGGACTGACGCCCGAGGGACCCGCCCTCATCTTCCACAAGCTGGAGGCGGCAGGCGCCGTCGACGGCTCCCTAGGCCCGGTCCCGCAGCGCGAGCCGGACCTCTACATCGCTTTCAAGGAGATGCAAGGTGTGCACGCGTTCGTCGGAACACTCCAGGTCGTGGCCCAGCACATCGCCGCTCGTGCGGGTGCAGCTTACGGAGACGGCCCACGTGGGGCCGAGTGCGGCGGCGAAGATCCAGGACCTGGTGAGGGAGCACCCGACCCAATTCACCGCGACTGAGGTCGGCTACGGCTTCGAGCCCACGATCAAGGTCGAGACGTCGTCGGCGACCATGGCCTATGCGATCAGGCGCAAGATGTACCCGAGGGGCGACAAGCCGTCGAGCTTCTTCATGGTCATGTCCGACGACGCCTCCCGACCCCCTCCCAGGGTCCGCCACGCGGACTCCATGAAGGCGGAGACGGAGGCCACCCGGCTGGCCAAGCTGCACCCAGGGACCTCCTTCTACGTGCTGGAGGCGAGGTCTGAGTTCGTTATGACAGGGGTCGCTCGCCGTGAGCTGGCCTGAATTCAAGAGGAGAACCTACGTGAAGGCAGTAATCTACGCATCCGTCATCGCCGCGTCCATGCTGGTCGCCTGCAGCCCGCAGGCCCAGGAGGACGGCTGCGCGAAGGCCAAGGACCCGACCGAGTGCCGCACCTACGTCGAGGCGGGCGGCTCCGACAACGACTACCTGCTGTACGGCCTCGGCGGCTACCTGCTCGGGCGCTCCGCCAGCGGCCAGCCGACGCTCCAGCCCCGACCGGACTACCGGGGCTACCGCGCGCCGGTGACGACCCCGCGCCCCGTGGCCACCTACCGCGCGCCCGCGCCGTCGGCAGCTTACAAGGCACCCGCCGCGACGTACAAGGCTCCGGCTCCCTACAAGGCGCCGACCAGCTCGTACGTCTACAAGGCACCCCCGACGGTGACCTACTCGGCTCCCCGTGCGTACACCGCGCCGACCTACACCGCCCCGGTGCGCGCCTACTCGCCGCCGCCCTCGGTGTCCTTCCGCCGCTGATACCGCAACAACCACTCTGAAAGGTACTACCTGACATGGTAAAGGGATACACGAACTACCCGTTCCTCACGAAGCGGAACCTGGACAACCTCTGGAAGCTCTGCCGCCACCTCGAGCGCCTGCCGACGTGGTACGAACACTTCAACATGGCGACGTACCACAACCAGAAGATCGCCGAGGAGCAGGTGAAGCCGCACAGCCAGTGGCCCTGCGGTACGGTCGCCTGCGCAGCCGGCCACTCGATCGACGCGGGCGTGCCGTTCAACGCCCGCTTCATCGAGAAGCAGGAGGACCAGGAATGGGGCGAGCCGGCGTTCGAGTACCTGGCCGTCGACTGGGCCTCCTTCGCGGCGGACGCCTTCATGAATGACGAGACGCTCGAGAACAAGGAGGCGCAGCGCCTCTACTCGTGGCTGTTCAGCGGCGGGTGGCACTCGCTGGACAACACCCACCGGGGCGCCGCGGCCCGAATCCGCTGGGTGCTGTACAACCTGCCGTTGCCGGGAGACCCCGAGGGCTACTACCCGGCGATGGACCACGGCGTCGTCGAGGCGTACCAGCCGTACGTGGTCAAGGGCGACAGCCTGCTGAACCACGCCAAGCGCTTCCTCGCCGGTCTCCGCCGGTGACGGAGCGGGAGGCCAAGAGGATGGGTGCCCTGGAGCAGGCGCTCCGGGACATCGCCAACGCGGCGCAAAGCGCCAACTGGCAAGTTATCAAGACCATCGCGCAGAGCGCGCTTGAGGAGAACAGAGCATGAAGAAGATCATTGCAGCAGCGGCCCTCGCCCTCGTGTCGGCCTGCTCCAACGTCACGACCGAGGCGAACGAGGAGAAGGTGCTCAACGCCAAGCCCGTGTTCTTCGGCTCCGGCGGCGTCTACGACCAGCCCGTCAAGGGCTCGGAGTGGGTCGCGTGGTCGACCCAGGCCATCCCGGTCAACATGCAGCCCGAGCAGCACACGTTCGAGCTGAACGACCTGATGACCAGCGACGGCGTGCCGCTGGACTTCGACGCGTCCGTCGTGACCCAGGTCACGGACTCGGTCGGCCTGATCAAGCGGTTCGGCACCGGCTGGTACGACAACAACCTCCGCACCGAGCTGCTGTCGTACATCCGCGACGCCGTCAAGAAGCACGGCATGAACGAGACGGCGATCACGTCCAGCGCGGCGGCCAGCATCGACGCCGAGGTCTCGCGCCGCATCGAGGACTACCTCGCCCGCACCAAGTTCCCGGTGCGCCTCGTGCGCTTCACGATCGGCCGGGCCAACCCGCCGGACAGCGTGAAGAACCAGCGCATCGCGACGGCGGCGCAGCAGCAGCGCGTGCTGACGCTGAAGTCGGCGGTGGTCGCGGAGGAGCAGCGCGCGCTCTCCGAGGCCAAGCGCGCCAAGGCCGACCAGGCCTACAAGGAGGGCCTCGGGCTGTCGAGCGACCAGTACATGGAGAAGCTCAAGCTCGACACGCTCGGCCAGGTCTGCGGCAACAAGAACTGCACGTTCGTGCAGCAGGGCACGCCCCTGATCCTGAGCCGCTGAGCGTGGACCTCGACTGGGGTCACGTGGACCGCATCGTCCGCTCGGTGGAGAAGCTGACACAGTCGGGGAGGGAGCGCGCCCTCTCCGACGTCTTCTCCGGCGTCTACGCGTACACCGAGGGCAGCAACGCGGAGAGGCTCGAGGCGGCCAAGGCCGCGACGGAGACCTTCAAGGAGCTGCTCTGATGACACCGCTCCACCTGCTCGCGGGCAGGACGGAGTACCGGCTGACCCCCTCCCAGTTCAGCTACCCTGGGAGAGGGCGCTACTTCACCCTCCGGCACCCGTCGTCGCCCCTCGTCCTGGCGGGAGGCGACCTACTGTACGTCTGGAGGGCGGCTCGGAGACACAGGGATGCACTACTACGATCTGCCCTGCATGCGCGCGGGTAAGTCAACGTTCAACGACACCATGGTGCTCGCTCACCTCCTGCGCGGCTCCACCGCCTGCACCTACGACGCGGGCTACACCACCATCACCCACAACGAGGAAGACAGCATGAACGACATCCAAATCCGCCGCGGCGACATCCTGACCTACCGCAACATGCACCCCGAGGGCAAGCCGGGGCAGGAGACCGTCAGCTCGTACTACGACGGCGTCTACCTCGCGATCGACGACAAGGTCGGCGACTTCGTGCCCGCCATCCGGTACACCGACCGGATCGGCGACTACTACTCGGCCAGCACCGAGCGGCGCACGATCGACCTGACGAAGGCCGTCGTCGAGAACCACGGGCGCGACGGCGACCGGGTCAAGCGCATGATCGACGCGCTGCGCCGCTTCTCGGAGACGCCGCCCAACCCGGTCAGCGGGAAGCGCGGCTACGTCGAATCCGTCTACACCGGGGCCGCGCACCTCGCCGACGAACTCGAGCTGCTCTTCGGCGACATGGACGACGAGCCGGACACCCCAGAGGACGCGCGCCTCGACGAGCTGGCGACCGGGCTCGTGGTCGGCGTGGAGGTCTTCTCGGACGACGCCCCAGCTATCCAGGAGATCAGCGCCGAGCAGGCGATCGGCCTCTTCTACCTCCTGCTCAAGGACTGCGGCATGTCCCCGCAGGAGGCCGTGGCCGCGATCGAGGTCCTCGACGAGGCCCTGGGGTGATCTACGTCCTCGGGGAGCGACCCGGCCCCAACACGGACCCGGACTCTCCGCTCGACCCCGAGGGCAGCATGTCCGGCAAGCGCCTCAGCCAGCTCCTCGGACTCACCCCCGAGGAGTACCTGGAACGTACGGTCCGGGTGAACGCCAACCCGGACCACCACGGCTCCACCGCCTCCAGGGGCGCTCGGGACAGGGCCGCCAACCACCTGGAAGCCAGCGCCTACAGACCGTTCCTGGTGCTCGGCAAGCAGGCCCTCAGGGCCATGCCCGAACGTTTCCGGAGCATGGAGATCGGGGACGTGCGAGAGAACGTCCTGCTGCTCCCGCACACCAGCGGGGTCTGCAGGGTGTGGAACGACAAGGAGTACATGGCCGCGCTCGGCGAGTTCGCCAGGGCGTTTGTGTCAGTCTAGCCCAGAGAGGGAACACATGGAGATCGACCGCAAGGACTTCCCGGAGACGGGCAAGTTCATGGTTATGAAGAAGCGGGGCGGCAAGAAGCCCCGCCGGATGCACGACACCTTCGACGAGGCCTCGCAGGAGGCCGTGCGCCTCAGCGGCAAGACCGACGGGGCGACGTTCATCGTGATACAACAGCAGGGCCGAGCCAAGGGGCTTCCCTCCAACCAGGAGAACACGCAATGACCGACATGCACATCCCGGAGGGGTTCCTCCGCGGGCAGACCGTGCGCGACCGGGTGACCGGCTTCACGGGCGTGCTGGTGTCCTTCGCCGAGCTGGCCAACGGCTCGGTGCACGCGCAGCTGCAGCCCAAGATGAAGGAGGGCGAGGCCTCCATCCCCGACCTCGTGAGCATGGACTTCTTCACCCTCGAGGTGGTGGACAACGCGCTGGTCGGCATCATGCCGCCGGTGGAGGGCTCTTTCGCCGTCAACCTGGGCGACCGGGTTCGCGACCGCGTCACCGGCCTCACGGGCGTCGTGAGCGAGCGCGTGGTCCAGCAGAACGGCTGCTTGTTCGTCCACGTCCAGCCCAGCACCGACCACGGCCTCAACAGCCCGCGCGGCGCCTGGGCGGACCACAAGCAGGTCACGAAGATCGGCGGCACCAACCCGATCACCACGCCCGTGACGCCCCGCACGTCGGGCTGCGCCACGCGGACGGGCACCCGCTGCCGTTGAGCTGCATGATACTTGACGTCCTCGCGCTTCTCGAGGCGGAGGAACACGGGAGAGAGAAGATGACCGACATCGAGGCGGCCATGCCGCCGGTCAAGCAGGAGCTGGACAGGCTGGGCCTCCGGCTGCTGCACATGAACAACACGTCGAACCCCTGGAACGCGGGCACCCGCTCCTGGACCGCCGTGTACAAGGTCGAGGGGCCCTTCATCTACGTCTCCGTGACGTGGCTGAACCCCAAGGACAACTACTCGAGGCGTATCGGAGCCCGCAGGGCGATCGACCTGTTCGAGAGCGGGGAGACCTTCCGGGTGCCCCGCAGCAAGGTCGTGCCGGCGGACAGGATCCTCACCGGCATGTTCAACGTACCCGTCAAGTGATCTCAAGAGAGGAACAGAAGATGAACGCACTACTCAGCTACGAGAACATGGTCGCCGCCACGCAGCGCCTGCGCGACCTCAACACCCCCGAGGCGCTCGAGGGGGACGAGCGGGTGCTGGCCGTGGCCGAGAAGCTCGCCGCCTCGGACTTCGGCTGCCAGCACCATAACGTGCGCACCCTCGTCGCGGCCATACTCGGCGTCGACGAGGTGCCCGACCTGCGAGCCGCGGCCGTCCGCGAGTTCGTGGAAGGAGCCGTCATCAGCGTCGGCGACAGCAGGTACCTCGTTAGGGCCCTCGACGGCGACAACGACGCGCACGTCTTGCGAGAGGACTTCAGCCTGACGTACGGCCCCTCAGGCAACCGCTACGTCACGCGGCGAGATACCCTGTGGCGCGTCGCCAGCGACGAGGAGATCCGAGGCTTCTGCGTAGCGATCGGCGTGCCCGTGCCGGAGGCGGACTGAACAACCCAGGGGAGGCCAGCGTGGTCTCCCCACCTACAGGAGCGACTGAATTGAGCGATACAATCAAGATCGACAGCCGGGTGCGAGAGCTCGGCCAGTTCGCCATGGAGGTCCGCAACGAGGACCTCAAGAGCGAGCCCATGTTCTTCAACTGCGACCTCAACTTCGCGATGGAGGAGGGCGGAGACGTGACCCGGAGCTTCATATCGGCCCTGCCGCCGGAGTGGTTCATGGGCGACGTCGTGTTCGACAGCCGCGTCCACATGCTGATGCCCGGCTGGTACCCGGCGATCCCCGGCTTCCACCACGACGACGTGCCCCGCCCGGAGCGCATCCCGGTGGGCCAGCACTTCGCCACGGCGGGCCAGCCCGACTACCGCGACATGCGCTACAAGGCCGAGCACATCCTTGGCCTGGTGCACGCGGAGGTGGCCCCGACGGAGTTCGCCGTCGGCGAGATCGAGCTGCCCCTGCTCGACCTGTCGGACCCGACCCAGCTGGTGTACCGCACCTGGCACTACAAGGTGCTGGAGGCGCTCGCCGAGGGCCGGATGCAGCGGTACGAGGCCCCGGACAGGACCCTCGTGCAGTTCGACTGGCAGTCGTTCCACCAGGCGGTGCGCGCGAGGGCGAACGGCTGGCGGTGGTTCGGCCGCGTGACCCGCAACAGCGACCGGACGCGCCGGATCACCAACGAGATCCGCTCGAACGCGCAGGTGTACCTCGAGTTCCCGATGGAGGGCTGGTGATGGACTTCAAGATCGACCACAGGGGCAACCCGCGGCTTCACAGGCTGTACGTACGCTACGCCATCGAGCATTTGAAGCCGATGATGGAGTGCGTCGACGACCTGGAAGGCCAGAGCCGGGTCAACGCTCTCGTCACTGCGGGTCTGCTCCGGCAGCGCATGCGGGAGCTCGTCCTCGAGGACAGCGCGTACTTCGAGGCCGGCGCTCTCCTGTTCGCGGGGGCAGACACTACCTCCTACTTCGTTGATGAGAAAGGAAAACCGAGTGGTTAAGATCTTCCTGGACTGCGACGGCGTGCTCGCGGACTTCGACAGGGCCGGCGAGATGACCTTCGGCCGCCCTCCCCGCGAGGCGGAGCGCGTCCTGGGCACTTCGGTGTTCTGGACGACCCTCCAGAACGAGGGCGGCTTCTACCGGCGCATGCCGCTCATGCCGGACGCGATGGAGCTGTACGAGGGCGTGCGGCACCTGTCGCCGACCATCCTCACCGGCTGTCCCCGAGGCGACTGGGCGGAGGCGCAGAAGGTGGGCTGGGCGGAGGAGCACTTCCCCGGCGTGCCCATCATCACCTGCCGCAGCGCGGACAAGCGCGACAGCATCGAGTCTCCGGGCGACGTGCTGATCGACGACTGGCCGCAGTACCGGCACCGCTGGATCGAGCACGGCGGCGTGTTCATCAGCCACTACGACGCGGCCAGCTCGCTGTCGGCCCTCTGGGCGCACTACCCCGAACTCAAGCGAGGAGAATGAAGTGGACAAGGAACTGAAGGCCAAATGGCTAGAGGCGCTGCGCTCGGGCGACTTCCCGAAGACCAAGGGAAGGCTCAAGTCGGCCCGTGCGCGCGGCACCGGCGTAGCGGGTTTCTGCTGCTTGGGCGTGCTCTGTGAGGTCATCGAGCCAGGCAGCTGCGACCGGTGGGCGCGGAACGAGGCTGGCTACTTGGCCTCCCAGCATGGCTACATCCCCGAGAAGTTGGCCGGCACTGCCGGGATCGACGAGCAAAAGCAGGTTGAGCTGGCTACCCTCAACGATGCGTTCGGCTCCAACGACTTCACGTCGGTGATCGGGGTCATCGAACGCGATCTCTAGAACTCAAGCGAGGTTAACGATGAAGCTATTCCCATCCATCGAGCAGTTCCGGCACGTCGTCCGCGCCGTCCGCGACAGGGCAGCCTTCGACGACGCGCCGGTGCCCATCCTGCACTGCTCCGGCACCGTGAAGATCCACGGCACCAACGCGGGCATCCGGCGCTGCGAGGACCGCAGCCTGCGCTACTTCTCCCGCAGCCGGGAGATACAGGTCGGCAACGACAACGCCGGCTTCTGCGCGGCCATGTCCGAGCTGGCCGACAACGTCCTCCAGGACCTGTTCGACGACCTCGAGCGGGACCTAAAGGGCGAGGGCCCCGTCACAGTGTTCGGCGAGTGGTGCGGCCCCGGCATCCAGAAGGGCGTCGGGGTGAACCTTTTGCCGAGCAAACTGTTTGTCATCTTCGCTGCCCTGCGCGGCGACGAGTGGATGGACATCCGGCACCTCAGGCTGGCGGACTCGGCCGGCCCGCACGGCATCTACTCCGTGTACGACTTCGGCGAGTACGCCATGGTCGTCGACTTCAGCAAGCCGGAGCTCTCGCAGAACCGTCTGGTCGAGGTCACGGAGCGGGTCGAGGCTCTCTGCCCCGTGGCGGAGTTCTTCGGCCTCGAGGGCATCGGCGAGGGCGTCGTGTGGAAGCCCACCTCGCCCGAGTACTCGGACAGCCGCTACTGGTTCAAGGTCAAGGGCGAGAAGCACTCCTCCAGCAAGGTCGCCAAGCTGGTCGAGGTGGACGTCGAGGCCTTCCGCCGCAAGGAGGAGCTGGTCGCGGCGGTCGTCACCGAGAACCGCATGGCGCAGGGCATGGCCCTGTTCCTGCAGGAGCACGACCTCGAGCTCAAGAACATCGGGCACTTCCTGCGGTGGGTCTTCAACGACGTGCTGAAGGAGGAGCGCGACCGCATCGAGGCGAGCGGGTTCAAGGAGAAGGACCTCGGCAAGAACATCGCCGACGTCGCCAAGCGGTACTACCTCTTGAAGATGGGAGAGAAGACTTGAAGACCATCAAGAGCGGGCACCGCTACGAGCTCGACAACCTGAAGACGGACGGCACCCAGGTGCTGCAGTTCTACCAGGACCCCGAGATCCACGGGAGCCTCGTGCAGGGCACCTCCTCCCAGGAGGTCCTGCGGGCCCTGATCGAGCGCATGATCTCGCTCGACAAGGAGTGCCCCGGCGACGAGAACAAGAAGATCATCGAGCACCTCCGTGCGGCCCTGATCCTCCACGAGGTGCGGGCCCTGCGGCGCAAGCTCGAGAAGCGGGGCCGTCCCGAGCTCGAGTTCGTCGGGCAGGACGGCCACGTCGCCTCCATCAACGGGACACGCCGCTGATGGGTAACAAGCACCAGGTCTACGGCTGGACGTTCGGCCGCCCCTGGGGCCTCGATGACGAGCCCGAGGTGTGGTACTACAAGACGCTGTACGACGGCAACAGCCTGCTCGCGGCCCTGTGGACGGCGCTGGGCAGCAGGGGCAGCTACGGCTGCGTGAAGATCAAGATCCGCTGACTCAAACGAGAAGGAACATAGTATGCTGTACATCACGGTCGGAGACACCAACGCCTACGTCACCCTGAGCAACGAGGCGGCGGACAAGCTGGGCGCCCGCGCGGACGTCTCGCTCGACGGCGGCTTCCTCGTCCTGGAGCCCGTCGAGAGCGGCGGCCTGAAGGTCCAGCGCAAGGCGAGTAACCGCCACATCCTCAACATCCGCGGGGTCGACGCCCAGCTGTTCGAGCTCACGTCGATGACGCCGACGCCGCGCGTGATCAACACCCAGCGGGGCTTCCGCATCGACGTGTCGGCGTTCCTCGCGGACGCGCCGCCCAAGCCGGAGGCCAAGCCCGAGGTCGTGGAGGCCGAGGAGGTGGTCCACAAGAGCGACGCTGAGATGAACGCTAGCGAGGCCGCCAAGGCCGTCCGCGTGCTCAACGCCTGCCTGCGCCGCTTCCCCGGCCTGCTCGTGGCCACCTTCGACAACAACAAGCGCGTCGAGGTCTACGCCAAGGTCAACTGAACCCAAGCCAAGGAGGCAACAATGTTCTATCTTTTTAAGAAGCCGAAGGGCAAGCTGTCGGAGGTGGACTGCAGCGCCGAGGCGTTCCTCGCTTGGGCGAAGGGACGCGACCCGGACGAGGGGTACCAGTTCACCGACTGCACCGACTGTGCCTTCGCCCGGTACCTGCGCTCTCAGGGCGTCGACGCGAGCGTGTCCGTCGGCACCTGGCGGGAGAGGAAGGGCAGTTTCTACTACCCGTACGACAGGCGCCTGGACTTCTCCGGCGCTCTGCAGGCGAAAACCATGGGCGAGGCGGTCAGCCTGCTCGAGAAGAACCTCAAGGGAGACAACTGATATGACCGACAACTTCCCAGCATTCGCCCGTCGCGTCGCAGACAACTGGGAGCGCATGAACGCGGGCGAGCTCTTCGTCGTCGAGGTCTCGGACCCGTTCGCGCTCTACCTGGGCGCGTTCCCCGCCGGCACCGACCCGATGTTCCGTGAACGCACCCAGCACGACTGCAACTGCTGCAAGTCGTTCGTCCGACACCTCGGCGTGGTGGTCGGCTTCATGGACGGGCAACGCGTCACGGCCTGGGACGGCTGCGACGACCTGCCCGAACCGTACCCCACGGTGGCCCGAAGGATGCGCGACCTCGCCCTCCAGGCCCCGATCTCGGGCGTCTTCCGGGCGTCGGAGCGCGGCTACGGGGCCGAGAGGAACCTCGACAACTACATGGTCGGGCACTGGTGGCACCACTTCCACGGCGCGGTGGCCAACCGCCACTTCTCGCACCAGCCAGGCGCCGATCGCGGCGCTCGGGACACCCTCGCCAAGGTGTACCTGCGCGGCCTCCGGGAGATCCAGCCCGAGGCTCTCGCCACGGTCGTGGACCTGATCGAGTCGGACTCGCTGTACCGCGGTGCCGAGTTCCTCGAGAAGGTCAAGAAGTTCGCCGCCCTCAAGCGGCGCTTCGACGAGGCCGCGGGCGACGCCGACTTCGCGTGGCAGACCTTCTCGATCGACACGGCGGGCTTCCGCAACGAGGTCATCGGCACCCTCGTCGTGGACCTGTCCTCGGGCGTGGAGCTCGACCAGGCCGTGCGTATGTTCGAGAGCAAGGTGGCCCCGACCAACTACCGCCGACCGACGGCCGTGGTCACCCCGAAGATGGTCGAGTCCGCGCTCGGCACGCTGCGGGAGCTCGGCCTGGAGGACGCCGTCCAACGCCGCCACGCGCGGATGGAGGACGTGTCCGTCGACGACGTGCTGTACGTGGATAACTCCGAGAGGAGCCGCGTGCGGGGCGGGCTCGAGTCGCTGCTCATGTCAGACGCGAAGCGTCCCGCGAAAAAGAGGCCGGCGGAGGGGGCCACCGAGGTGTCCGCCGACGAGTTCTTCCGCGAGGTGGTCCCCGGAGCCTCCCTCATCGAGGCGGTCCTGGAGCCCCGCCACGGGCGCAACTTCGTGTCGCTCACGGCGGGCGACCCAGGGCTGTTCAAGTGGGACGGCGGCCTGTCGTGGTCCTACGACGGCGACGTGACCGACTCCATCAAGGAGAAGGTCAAGCGCGCGGGCGGCCGCGTGGACGCCCCCATGCGGGCGTCGTTGGCGTGGAACAACCACGACGACCTCGACCTGCACGTCGTAGAGCCGGGCGGCAGCCGGGTCTACTTCGGCAGCAAGGTGGGCCGCTACGGCACGCTGGACATCGACATGAACGCGGGCGGCCACCGGAACCGCCAGCCGGTCGAGAACGTGTACTTCCGCTCGGTCCCGCAGGGGCAGACGACGGTGCGCGTGAACCAGTTCCACAAGCGCGAGTCGGTGGACACCTCCTTCGAGCTCGAGATCGAGCTGCTGGGGGCGCTCTACCGCTTCGAGCACGACGGGCCGCTCGCCGACGGGCGCAGCCTGTCGGTGGACGTCAACGTGGTCGGCAGCAACGTGGTGGTCACCCCCGAGAAGGGCTGGCGCACCTCCGAGGGCCGACAGGTCGACAAGTGGGGCGTCCGCACGGGCGTCCCGGTCCGCGTCCGCGCCGCGATGGTCTCGCCGAACCACTCGGGGGAGACCTGGCAGGGCGGCCAGAAGCACCACTTCCTGGTGCTGGACGAGTGCCTCAACCCGGACCCGGTGCGGGGGCTCTACAACGAGCAGCTCAAGCCGGAGCTGGCGGACAAGCACAAGCGGGTGTTCGAGCTCCTCGGCTCGCGCACCAAGGCCGACTACTCGGACGAGCAGCTGAGCGGCGTGGGGTTCTCCTCGGGGGACGTCACGCTGCTGGCGGACGGTCGACCCTACAAGGTCACGTTCGCTTGACCGACGACCTGGTGTACGGGGGCTGGGCGGCCCTCGTGCTCCTGTTCGTAATCGTCCAGCTCTGGAAGCTCTTCGAGCAAGGTAAAAGGATGCGGCCCGTGGAGGAGGCGATCGAGCGGCTGGTGTCCCACAAGGACGGCCTGCCGCTGCTGCGGATGATCGCGTCGGGCGAGGTGCGGTGGCGCACCAGGGGTCCTACGGCGGACTCGCTGGACGGGCTCATCTCGATCGACAAGGACATCTACTTCTACATGTACGTCCGCTGGCGGGGCAACCGCTACAACGTGGACAACCTCGCGCCGCACCACATGGCGAGCATGCTCACCTGCGCGGCCTTCAACCAGTCGAGGGTCTCGCGGGCGACCGACGACTACACGGCCTACCTGGAGAAGATGCAATGAGCTTCGCAGACCTGCACGAGCGGGAGACCGCTCTCAAGCACGGGAGGGTGTACGACCTGGACGGCCTGCCGCCGTACGGGGAGTCGCCGACGTCTCCCGTGGTCAAAGGAGGCCCTCCCAGGCCTCCCTGCCACGAGGGACCGGGGAAGAAGTTCTTCCTCGCCGTCTTCCTGCTCATCGTTTCCGTAGCGGTCGGCATCCTCGCCCACCGCATCTACAACTGAAGGAGTGAACACCATGGACAAGATCTTCGAGACCGCCTCGCGCAAGAAGCTGCGCTTCCCCTCGGCCCGCGGCGACCTCACCGTCGAGCAGCTGTGGGACATGAAGATGACCTCGGTCAACGGCTTCTCGCTGGACGCCGTGTACCGCGGCATCAAGACCGAGCTCAACGGCCAGATCGACGAGGGCCTCGTGCCCGTCGGGTCGAACCCCGAGAAGGAGCTGAACGAGCTCCGCCTCGAGATCGTCAAGCGCGTCTTCGACGTCAAGCAGGAGGAGGCCGCGAAGGCCGCCAACCGCGTGCAGCGCTCGGAGGAGCGTCGCAAGGTGCTCGAGGCGATCGCCAACAAGAAGGACGAGCAGCTGTCGCAGGCCTCCATCGAGGACTTGGAGAAGAAGCTCGAGGCCATCGACTCGGCCGACTGAGCCGCACACGGGAGGGCTCATCGGCGGGCCCTCCCCACCTCAAAGGAGAGACTAGTTGACACACTTCATCCCGGCCCTCTGGGCCCTATCGTTCGTCGGACTTCTCGCGCTGTTCGCGGTCGTGTGGAGCCACTTCATGCTCTACAGGTACCTGTACTACACACGCGATTGGGACCAGGACGAGGCGGGCGCCGCCACCTTCGTCTACCTGCTCTTCTGGCTCGCGGGCGTGTTCGCCCTAGTGCTGGCGACCTCGTCGTCGTGAGCGTCGACGTCAGGGAGACGAGGGAGCTCACGTTTACCCTCGGCAAGGTGACGGTGCTCGCCACCATCAAGCCCGAGAAGACGACGCTCAAAGTCATCAACAAGGAACCCAAGGAGGGCGTCACGCGCGGCCTGGGCCACACGCTCGACCTGTCCACGGAGGGCTTCCTCGACCTCGTCGAGCTGGGCCCCGAGGTGGTCCGCCGCGCGTCCATAGAGAGAAAGGAATAGGAATTGTTGATCAACGTACTGATGACGCTGCTCGTGCTCGCAGGCTTCGGCCTCCTCGTGGGGTGGACCATGGCGCGCGTCGCCCACAATAACTTCGAGGACCCGACCCTCGGCCACGGCATCGCCGGGCTGTCGTTCATCGTGTTCGTGGTCGACCTCGTCGCGCTGCTGCTGGCGACGATCTGGTCGTGAGCGTATCCGCGACCGCGCGCTTCACGCTCACCGTCGACGTGCCCCTGGGCACATGGGACGAGGGCGAGAAGATGTCCCACCTGCGCGAGATCGCCAGGCGCGAGGGCATACCGAAGCTCCGCAGGGAGATGGGCGAGGTCCGCTACGCCATAGTCGGTGAGCCGAAGCTCATCTCCATGATGGCGGCCGACACCTGAACCAAGAGGAGAACTGACGACATGTACTACCTGCTGCTCATCGTGTGCGCGCCCCAGATGCGCTGCCACGCGGAGCCCCTGACCTTCCCCTCCCTGGCCGAGTGCCAGCGTGGGCAGGCCAAGCTCCGGACGCTGCCCAACAAGGGCAACTACACCTGGAACGAGTGCCGCTCGGTCGACGAGGACTTCAAGCGGTGATCCACGTCTTCAGGGACGAGACCGAGTACACCTCGGCCAACATGACCATGCGACAGCTCGCGGCGGCCACCCTCGTGGTCTTCGGCATCGGCCACGGCGTGTACAAGGTGGTCAAGAACCGCAACAGCCCCGCGCTGTACCTCGACAGGGAGCACCTGCTCGAGCTCGTCTCGACGGCGACCCAGAAGCAGGCAGCGCCCAGCTGACCACAAACAGCCCCTCCGGGGACACAATCGGCGCGCCCCTCGGGGTACGTCGGTCGTGTCCTCGGAGGGGCAACCACCCTTATTTTTTTCCGACGGCCTTGGCGCGACCCCGTTAAATTAACCCCTATGCCGCTCCCCCGCCGTACCCTCACGGGGTAGGGTATGAGGTATGTCCCCCTAAGAGAAGACCCTAAGGGGTGCCCTCTCCCAGGGAGGACAAGAGTGGGGAGGGGTGGGCCACCGCGCTTGGGGAAGCGAGGGGATGCCCGTTGACTTAACGATGCGCGGGCGGCGGGATGCCAGCTCGTGCCACAACCACGCAATCGAGAGGACACGCAATGGACGCGCGGAACGCCGTCATTGAGCAGCCCCGAGCGAGCGGCGGCGCGATCGACCACGTGAAGCGCTACCACGCCGGGTCCGAGCGGTCGAAGGACAAGCTCAGGCAGCTCAGGTTCGACCCAATAGAGAGGCTCGTGGACGAGTACCACGACATCAACCGCCTGATCAAGGAGGAGGAGGACTACAGAGACGAGCGGAAGGTGCGGCTGCACCCGGAGAGCGGCAAGGCCGTGCTCTGGCGGCCGGACATGCTGCTCAAGCTCATGGAGGAGCGCTCGAAGATCTCCGACAGGCTGCTGCGCTACGGCTACGGCAGGGTGCCCGAGGTCAACGTCAACGTGGACCAGGCCCCTCCGCCGTTCATCGTGCAGACCACCCGCAAGGGCGAGGTCTACCACACCGGCGTGGCGGACATCGACATGGACGAGGTGGAGGACCTGGGGGCCGGTCTCTGATGAGCGGCGTCCACCTCCACGAGGGCCAGACCGAGGCCTACGAGGACCTGTTCGTGGACCAGCTGCACCGCTTCGTGGTGGTCAACTGCGCCCGCGGCTGGGGCAAGAGCTACTTCATGGCCGCCTGCGCCGTGACCGCAGCGTACGAGCTCATGGCGCTCCCCGCGACCGTGCCCAACAAGCGCGTCGCCGTGATCGCCCCGACGTACGACCAGGTGACGGACATCTACTGGCCCGTGCTGGCCTACGACATGGGCCTCGAGGCGCTGGCCGTGAAGTCCTCCCAGGACCAGGCCCGCTTCCTGCTGCCCAACAACGTCGAGGTCCGCCTGCTGTCCTACGAGGCGGTCGAGCGGATGCGCGGCAAGGGCTACTACTTCGTGGCCTGGGACGAGGTCACCAGCTGCGTGCGCGGGCAGGACCCGAAGAAGGCCTGGGAGAAGATCATCAGGCCGTGCATCTCCACCCGCTGGTCCCCGAAGAACGCTGCCCGGCTGGGCGCGAGGTCGGCGGGCAGGGCGGTGATCGCCTCGACCCCCAACGGCTTCGACTACTTCTACGACCTGTTCAACATGCAGGACGGCGACCCCGCGAACTGGAAGTCGTACCACTACGACTACACCGGCTCGCCCTTCCTGGACCCCGACGAGATCGAGTCCATCAGGGGCTCCATCGACACCCGCGCCTTCGCGGCGGAGTACCTGGCCCAGTTCAAGGACTCGGGCAACAGCGTGTTCTACTGCTTCGACCGCAAGGTCCACGTGCGCAGGGACCTGGAGCCTTTCAGGCCGCCGACCCACAGGACCGTCCAGGACGGCGAGGACGTGCACGCCTGCATCGACTTCAACGTCGGCATCCAGGCCACGAGCATCTTCGCCAAGAGGGGCGACCAGATGCACTTCCTGGACGAGCTCCACGGGCACCCGGACACCGAGCAGCTGGCCGTGGCCCTCAGGGGCCGCTACCCAGGGCACAAGATCTACGCCTACCCCGACCCCAGCGGGCGGGCGAGGAAGACCTCCAGCCCGGTGGGCACGACCGACTTCGCCATCCTCGAGAGCAACGGGATCAGGTGCCTGGCCCACGCCAAGGCTCCCCCGCTGGTGGACTCCGTGAACGCCGTCAACGGTCTGCTGATGAACTGCAGGGACGAGTCCCGCATGTTCTTCCACCCGGACTGCAAGCGGACGATCGAGAGCATGGAGAGGTCCCGCTGGGTCGACAACAACCCGAACACCGCGACCATAGACAAGAGCGAGGGCGTGGAGCACCACTCGGACGGCGTCAGGTACGCCTCCGACTACCTGTTCCCCGTCAGGAGCGCCAAGAGGGCCTCCGCGCGCGGGTTCAACTTCTAGGAGGGCTGAGATGCTCGACAACACTGAGTACGCGCTCAGGAGCCTGGCCATCTTGGTCTGGGGCCTGGCCGCGCTGGGGGCCTTCGCGACGGCGGTCCCCCGCATCTTCTTCGGGCACAGGACCGAGGAGAGGGACACGCTGGTCGCCGTCCTCGGGCTGGCGGCGCTGCTGTTCGTCGGCTACAGCACCAACATCGTATTCCTGTCCACCGACACGGACGTGGCCTCGGCGCTGACCGCCCTGTCCATCTGCCTGTCGTTCTACTCCGTCAACATGGTGTACCGCTACTGGAAGGACAAGCGCTCGTGAGCGGCCCCGCGCAGGTAGCCATCGACGGCATCAGCATGGGCTCCGCCATCACGGGCGCGGGCGTGTGGACGGGCGTGCTGACCCTGTTCGGCATCATCTGGAAGAGCCGCGTCCCCATGCGCAAGCTCAACCTGGACGCCGACGAGACGCTCCGCAAGGACCTGATGGAGCAGATCAACAAGAAGGACGCCGAGCACGGGGAGCGCGTGAAGGACCTCGAGACGAAGATCGAGGGGATGCGCAAGAGCTACGAGGGCAAGCTCGAGGCCATGCGGGCGGGCTACGAGGCGAAGCTCGAGGCGGAGAGGGCGACCCACGCCGCGGAGCTCGCCATCGTGCGCCACCGCATGAACAACCTGGACCAGTGTCTGACGATGATGCTGGCCCTCATCGAGTCCAACCCCGACAAGGCGGGCTCCGTAGTCCAGAAGGTCACGGAGATGCGCGTCAGGCAGGAGCAGATGGAGGCCGACGAGAAGGCCCGCATCAGGGAGGCCCAGATCACGTCCAGCGCGGCGGCGGCGGCCTTCGCAGAGACGAAGGAGGAGTAGCACATGGCGCGTTCCCTCATCGCACAGACCACGCTGGACCCCGCCTCCGACCCAGGCTCCGTCCTGTTCTCGCTGGTCATGGGCGAGCAGCTGGAGTTCCCGGTGGACCTCAGCTTCTACCCGGACGCCAGCCAGCTGGTGTTCAAGCCCGTGGTCATGGAGTCGGACAACCAGCCGGGCCAGAGCTCGCCTCCCCTGTCGGTCAAGACGGGAGGGGCGTCCACCCTGCTCACCACCCGGCTGCCCTCCTTCAGGGGCGACTGGACCAACACGGTGTACAGCAGGGGCGACCTCGTGCAGTACGCGGGCACCTACTGGGAGCTCTCCCAGGGCGGCTCGTACAAGACGCTCACCGACCCCGCCCGCGACCCGCTGTGGAGGCCCTCGGGGCTGAACCGGGTCTACGTGCGCTTCCCGCTCACGCTGGGCTCGAACTGGTCGCAGAAGCCGACCCCGACAAGCAGCGTGTACGGGTTCGTCGAGCTGGCCTGCACCGAGAACCCCATGACTAGCTTCCCCTACACCTGGAAGCCCGTGCGCGGCGTGGTCGAGCTGCAGTTCTCGCCGACGCAGCTGGTGACGTAGCGTGAGGGCGGACTCCAGGCCGGAGGTCGTCAGCGCCTCGTCGGACAGGCCGCCCCTCGTGGCGTCCAGGGCTCCCGAGGCCGTGAGGTCAGGGGGAGCGCCCACCGCGCAGCAGGCGCAGGTGTCCCCGGACGCCAGCACCGTCGGGCCCCAGAGGCCGGGCGGGATACAGAACCAGGCCACGGGGGGTGCCAACCAGTACCTACTCCACAACTACGTGGCCAACAACTACACGGGGACCTCGTAAGACATGGCTCAGCCAGCCTACCCCACGCTGAGGAGCACCAACGGCGGCCCCATCTCGTTCGCGCAGATGGACGCCAACCTGCTCCTCCTCAACAACCTCTTCATCGGGGACACGCCGCCCGTGGGGCAGCAGGGCAAGCCGTACGTCTGGATCCAGACCAACGTCAACGGCGTCACCGGTGACCTAGCCATCTGGGTAGAGGACGGCAACTAGATGCTGCAGAACGTATTCGGCGACGTCGCCAGCGAGCGGACGACGGGCATCGTCTCCGTGCTGCTGGGCCGCATCGCCAACATCCTGGGCTACCTCAGCCCTGACACCAGCGGCAGGCTCCGCGTCGTCCTGGCCGACGGTGCCAGCTCCATCGCGGGCATGGGCTCGGTCGGGGGCTACAACGCCCAGTACGACCAGTACGGCCAGATGATGCAGGGCGCCATGAACAACCGCGCATTCATCCAGGTGAGCTGACACATGCCGACGCAAGTAAACCTCCGCAAGCTGCTGGACCGGAAGCAGTGGGAGCCCTGCTCCTTCGCCCCCGGCAACAGCGGCCCCAACACCTTCGTGGCCGCGAGCAAGGCCGACAGCCACAAGTTCATGGCCACCTCGAGCACGAACGTGTTCATGTACGACCCCCTGGACGACGGCTGGACCTACCTGCCGAACCCGGCGATGGGCGGCACCTTCGGCGGCGGCACCTGCGGGGGCTGCGGGCTGCAGGGGCCTTCCGGGACCGCCACCGGCGGCGGCGCGAGCTCGATCAACACCAACCTCAACCTGCCGATCGACCTGCGCGGCTACCGCGTGCGGATCATCTCGGGCCCTGGGGCGGGCTCCGAGCGCGTCATCCGGTCGAACACCATCGGCGCGAACTCGGTCATCACCGTCACCGCGCCCTTCTCGGCCGCCATCACCAGCGCCAGCCAGTACGTGCTGCTGACGGGCCGCTTCTACTTCTTCAACGGCGGCACGCTGTCCGCGACGAGCTTCAAGTACTACGACACCGCGACCAACGCGTGGGTGGCCCTCTCGGTCACCGGCCTCCCGGCCTCGTTCGGCACCGACGCCAAGCTCATCGTCACGGACTCCGTGGCCACGTACATCTCCGGCACCGCCACCGGGGGCAGCGCCAACACGCTGGTCAACTCGGGCAAGACCTGGGCAACCAACGCCTGGGCCAACATGCAGATCCGCGTGACCGAGGGCACCGGCGCCGGCCAGGTGAGGACGATCGCCAGCAACAACGGCACGACCCTCACGACGACCGCTAACTGGGCCATCAACCCGGACAGCACCAGCAAGTACGTGGTCGAGGGCAACGACGACTACATCTACCTGCTGGGCAACAACTCGACGGCGATGTACCGCTACAGCCTGACGGCGAACGCGTGGACCACGCTGGCCCCCACGACGGCCCGCGCCGCGCAGCCCTCCTCGGGCATGACCGCCAACTGGATCAACGGCGTCACCGCCGCGGACTGGCTGGACGAGAGCGTGCCCGTGAGCAACGGCCGGTACATCTACTCGTTCCGGGGCAACGGCTCCCAGAACCTGGACGTCTACGACATCTCCCTGAACACCTGGGTGGCACAGCCCTACGCGCCGGCCAACGACGCGATCGGCAGCTCCGGGTGCGCGGAGAGCATCGGCGGCTTCATCTACTTGATGCTCGGCTCCGGCGGGCGCATGATCAAGTTCAACATCGCCACCAACACGATGGAGCCCTGCGGGCAGCTCTGGTACTCCCAGGCTAGCGCGATCACGGGCGACCGCATGTTCAGCCACTCGTACATCGACGGGGCTACCCGGCTGGACTTCCTGTACTACAACACCGCATCGCAGAACATGCTGTTCCGCATGCTCATCATCTGAAGGAACGAGTGAAATGAGCGACATCGACATGAACGACGACGTGTTCGACCCGAAGCCCGCCGCAGAGGCGCCGGACCGTCCCCAGGTGCTGATCGACGACGACCAGAAGTTCGACGTCCAGCCCGAGAACTCGGCGAACCCCGACGCCGCGCCCTTCCGCGACCGCGTGCCGGCCAACTGGATCGTGCACGAGATGGAGGACGGCCGCGTCGCGGCGCGCAACCCGCTCACCCAGGAGCGCTTCGAGGGCACCCGTGAGGCCCTGAACGAGAAGCTCGCCGGCTAATGGACGAGGCCACCTTCGACCAGCTCAGGGGAGCCGGCTTCCGTAACAGGACCTCAACGGCCAAGACCTCTGCTGCGGCGGAGGTGGCCAAGACCGTCGCCGACCCGTCGCTGGCCTACGAGAGCCTCGCCTACAGCAGGCTCAAGGCCAGGGCGGTGTGCTCGGGCGAGCAGGCGGTGAAGGACATGGACTCCGTGCTGGACGTCTACGCCTTCACCAACCTGCTGATCCCCTTCTCCCCGAGCATGACGCAGCAGCAGTACAACTTCTACAAGGCCGAGGCGGAGCTGCCCGGCATCTGCGCGCAGTTCGCCAAGACGCTCGTGGGCGGCCTCCTGCGCAAGCAGCCGACCCTGGAGCTCCCGGACTCCGTGCCCGACGACGCCAAGAGCTGGATCGTGGACGAGTTCGGCAAGGACGACAGCCCGCTGTCCGCCTTCATGGACGAGGCCATCTACGAGGAGGTCAAGACCTCCGGCGCGTGGGTCTTCGTCGACTACCCCGACGTGGACGACAAGGTGGAGGGCGCGAAGCCCTACCCCGTGCTGCAGCCCGCCGAGGCCGTCATCCGCGCCCGCACCAGGACCAGCCCCACGGGCAGGACCGTGCTGGACCGCGTCATCGTGCGCGGCTACGTGGAGCGATACGACGAGGACGAGTACGAGTTCCACCCGCGCTACGTGCCCACGATCTGGGTGCACGAGCTGAACTCAGCCGGCAAGTACCAGGTGCGCATCTTCGAGGTGCCCGAGAGCACCGACAGCGTGGAGAGCACCTCGGGACGCACCCAGGTGGACCCGAGCACGACCAAGCGCCCGGTCCTGGTGGACACAGTCAAGGTGGAGATCAGGGGCGAGGAGATCGACATGATCCCCGCCTGGCCGCTGAACGGCAGCATCGACGGGCAGGAGCCCATGCTGACGCCGATCATCGACAAGGAGGTCGCGCTCTACAACAAGATCAGCCGCCGCAACCACCTGATGTACGGGGCGGCTACCTACACGCCCGTCATCTCGTCCAACATGACCGACGACAAGTTCGACGACGTGGTCAAGGGTGGGCTCGGCACCTGGCTCCACCTGGAGCAGGGCGACACCGCCGACGTGCTGGAGACGCCCACCGCGGCGCTCGACAACATGGAGAAGGCCATCGCCGCCGGCTACGAGGAGATCGCTCGGCTGGGCGTCCGCATGCTGGCCCCGGAGACGGGCGACCAGAGCGGCGTGGCGCTGGAGCTGAGGAACGCGGCGCAGACGGCCCAGATGGGCAGCCTGAACACGAAGGTCAGCAACGTCATGCGGCAGGTCATCTGCTTCATGATCAACTGGGAGTACGGCCTGGACATCAAGGTCGCGGACGTCGACTTCGAGCTGTCCAGCGACTTCAACCCAACGCCGCAGGGGCCGGACTGGCTCAGGCTGGCCACGGAGTGGTACCAGCAGGGCCTGCTCCCGCGCACCACGTGGCTGCTGATCCTCAAGCAGAACGACATGCTGCCGCCGGACTACGACGACGAGGACGGCCAGAAGGAGATCAACGCCGACGACCGCATCGTGTCAGCCCGCGAGCAGAACGACCAGCAGCAGGACAACTTCGCTGCCGGGATGGAACAGAAGCTGAAGACCCAGGAGAAGTAGAGTGCTCGACGAGGTCAAGTTCATGAGGGCGCGCCCGTACCCGGTCTCGGTGGGCGTCGTCGACAACAAGAAGGCCTTCCGTAAGGCGCTCAAGGAGATGGGCGTCCCGAAGAACATGCGGGACACGGACCCCAACGGCTACGCCACGACGCACTTCTTCGGCACCCCGAAGGGCACGTTCGTCGTCATGCAGTTCCCAAAGGACATGACCAAGAACGCCGAGGAGATGTGCCCCGCAAGCGTGATCGCGCACGAGTGCATGCACGCTGTGCAGATCATCTTCCAGACGGTGGGCGAGGACAGCCCGAGCATGGAGGCCGAGGCGTACCTGCTGGACGAGATCGTCGAGTTCGCCTTCCGCGAGCTCGGCTACGCCGTCGTCAAGCGGGACCAGCTGGCGGCGCAGGCTGAGGAGCCCGCCGAGGAGCAGATCGAGATGGACCTACCAACGAAGGACGACTGACATGGCCGAGGCCGTCAACGCAAACACACAGATGTACGATCGCGTGATCGATCGCGCCGCCATGATCCGCATGTACGAGGATCGTGTGCAGGGTAAGGTCACCCTGACGCTGGACGGTCACGAGAAGCGCCTGGACGACCTTGTCCGGGCAGCGCGCACCGACGTCAAGGGGCTGGACCGGCTGAGGGAGGCCGTGGACCAGGAGCTGCAGCGCACCTACCAGGAGGCGCACGCCGTCACCAAGAGGTCGCTAGTGGATCTGGCCGTGGACCAGCTGTCCTTCGCCTACCAGAACGTCGAGGTCGCCATGGGGCCGATCTGGCGCACCGCCCGCCCGACGCGGAGGGTCGCCGAGGAGATCGCCCTGGAGCGGCCGCTGTACGAAGACCGGACGCTGTCGCAGGGGTGGGCCGGCGTCTCGCTCTCCGAGAGGAAGCGGCTGGACGCCCTCATCCGCAGGGGCGTGGCCCAGGGTTGGACCGTGGACGAGATCGCCCTAGAGGTCCGCCGAGGCAACGTACACAACATCACGAGGATGCAGGCCAGGACGCTCGTCACGACGGCGGTCACCAGCGTGCACAACCAGGCAGATCATGAAGTCTACAAAGCGAACGCGAAGGCCCTGCAGGGGTGGCAGTACGTGGCTGTTCTGGACAGCCGTACTACTTCTCTATGCGCCCATCGCGACGGACATATTTACCCGATCGGCGACGTGGAGCACCTACCTCCAGCTCACTGGAACTGTCGCAGCACTTCTGTTCCTGTGTTCAAGAGCTGGGAGGACATCGCCAACCTCGAGGGCGCGGCGGAGGTCCGCAAGAGGAACCTGCGCAACCTGACCCCGGAGGAGCGCGCCTTCTACGACGGCCTGACGCCGGCTCGAGAGGGCTACGAGGCGTGGCTCAAGAGGCAGCCCGTGCCCGTACAGCTCAGGCACCTGGGCGAGTACAAGAAGGTGGAGATGCTGAACGCCGGGGAGCTGTCCCTGGACAAGTTCACCAAGCCCGACGGCGCGACGCTCGGCATCCGAGAGCTGCGAAAGCTCACCGACCAGGACGCCGTGGTGCCGGGCGACACGAGGCGCTTCGCCAACGCGAAGGCGCGACTGGACGCGATGCGCCTGGGCGCCTCCACGCCCGAGGACCTGTACAAGATGCAGGGCACCCTCGTCGACTACTACCTCCTGCAGGCGGGCGACCTGAACGGCAACCTCGCCGTCACCAGCTACCGCGGCACCCTGCTGCACAACAAGCGCAACACCCGTAACCGCGTGCTCTCGTCGCCCCCGACCGAGGAGCAGCTGCGCTACAACCCGCTGACCCAGCGCTACGACGACGTGCGCATCTACCAGCCCAACGCCGACGTCTACGACGGGGCGCTCAGGCGCGTGAGGGACAGCGAGGACCTGTTGCAGGGCGACAAGGACTTCGTGCTGTCCACGCTGGACAAGCTGTCCATGAAGATGGGCATGAACGAGCGGGCCGCGGTGGCGGACAACCTCCGCGTGACCATCGGCCGCTTCCGCAAGAACGGCGAGGTCTGGGGCAACTTCAAGGCCGTCTCTAACAGCCAGATGAAGTTCGACGTGATGAACGTGTCGGACGCCATCGAGACCCAGCTGCGCCGCGACGGCGACGTGCTGAGGAAGCTGTCCAGGGACGTGTACGTGGACCCGGTACTCGGGGAGACCCAGCTGAGCGAGCTCGGCGGCGACCTCGTGAAGAACATCAAGGAGCGCAACAGGTGGGACGACACGGTGGCCCCGGCCATCGCCCGAGAGCTCCGCGACTACTTCGACCTCGCCATCCCGAAGAAGATCCGCTCCCGCCTGTCCGAGAGGCAGGTGCAGGGCTTCTACCAGCGCTTCGCCGAGAGGCTGGGCGCGGCGGACAGCCCCGACAGGGACGCCCTGGCAGTGGCGCTGGGCCGCGACCTGTACAACAGCGCGAACTACAACGGCAACCGCCGGGACTGGTACAACCTGGGGCTCAAGCTCCTGGAGCAGAAGGCGGGCCACCTCTTCCAGATCGACACCTTCGGCGTGCAGAAGCGCCGGATGCGGTCGAGGCTGAGCGGCGCCTACTTCGGGCCGTACTACGACACCGTCAGCTACTACATCAAGGTCGAGGACCCGCGCATCGTCCGCTACGCCCGCCTCAACAGGCAGGTGGAGATCGGGCTGCGCGTGCCCGTCACGTCCGAGGGCCAGAGGCTGACGCTCCGGGAGGGCTACAAGACGTACTTCGTGAGGGACGGGCTGGGCTGGTACGACACCCGCCTTCCGATCGTCTCCTCGTCGAGCTTCAGCAACTTCCCCACCGAGTTCGTGGACAAGGACTTCGTGTCCGCCATGAACTGGGCGTCGGAGACTAAGTACAAGATCGACCCGGAGTTCCACGAGTTCATCCGCAAGCTGCTGTACTTCAAGGACGACCGCGGCAACGCGAAGAAGTACGACGAGCTCAACCACTACCGGAAGTACATGCTGGGGCGCGGCGACGCGTACGAGCACTTCAAGACGATGCAGTGGCTCACCGAGGGCGACCGCACGTTCTCCAACCACACCTTCATCGACATGCGCGGGCGCGTCTACTCGCGGGGCTTCGTGACCCCGCAGAGCGGCGAGAGCTTCCGCCCGTTCTTCAACACCGAGCGCAAGAAGCCCCTCGGGGAGGCCGGGCACGACGCCCTGGTCGACCAGATCGGCTCCTTCCTCGGGGGCCTGACCGACTACTTCGAGGGCAACTTCGACTCGCTCACCTTCGTGGGGCGCAGGCGGATCGCCGAGAAGTGGCGGCCCGAGCTGAGGAGGCTGGGTCAGGCCATGTTGTCGGGCAAGCCCGCGGACATGCGCTACGTGCTGGAGAGCCCGGTCGTGGCCCAGGTGGACGGCGAGGAGCTCGGCAAGTTCTTCCGCTTCGCAATGGAGGTGGCCCGCATCGACGGTCACCTGCAGGACGGCGGGACGCTGGGCAACTTCTACACGGCGCTGGCCATGGAGCAGGACGCCTCGTCCTCGGGGGCGCAGATCATCGCGCTCACGACCAGGAACAAGCAGCTGGCCGGCCTTTCGAACGTGGTGCCTACCAACCAGAAGCGCCGCCTCTACGACGAGATCGCGGCGGCCACCTACAACGACCCGCGCTTCAAGGTGCTGAACGAGAGGCTCGGCCTCAAGCTCAAGGACCTGCAGAAGGCCGCGAAGGCCCAGAACATGGTCACGTTCTACGGCGCGGGCGAGAAGACCGGCATCCTCAACGTCGAGGGCAAGCTCGGCAAGGTGCTCAACAAGCGCGAGGGTACCTTGGTGGTGACCGCCTCGGACAGGCAGAAGGTCTTGAACGAGATCGACGCCCGCATCGCACGCGTGGAGCGGTACGACCCCGAGGGCGGCCAGATGCTCCGGGTGCTGCGCCAGGACGTGCGCGACATCTTCAACAAGGGGCAGGACCCCGGCGACGACATCATGGAGTCGCTGTACTTCCTGGACCCCGCCACGAAGGAGCTCGTGGAGAAGCTCACCCGCAGCTACGAGCAGGTGGTCACCCCGGACGACTTCAAGGGCATCGCCAAGATCATGTCCGAGCACCTGGCGGAGCAGGTCCCCATCCTCAAGGACTTCACCCGCTTCTTCGGCCGCCTCGCGAGGGCGTACCTGGAGACGGCCAAGCCCGCCAACGCCGACTTCGACTGGAAGAAGATCGCCACGCTGGCGACGAGGGGTTCCGAGAGGGGCAGGGCCAAGCTGCCTCCCCTCGTGGCCGAGACCCTGGGGCTCCCCGCGAACACCCCCGTGACGGAGCAGCTGCTGTCCCGCCTCTTCACCGACTGGAACCCCAACTCGGGGCTGGCCCAGCTGGTGTTCGGCGCTAAGAAGTCCGACACGAGGGCCGTGGGCAGACGCCTGTGGAAGCTGGACCTCGGCAGCGCCCCCGACATAGCGTCCAAGTACCTGGGCACCGACGTGCTCAAGGACGCGACGAAGGCGAGCGAGGTCAGCCTGCTGTACACCGACCAGAACGACCTGCCGAAGAGCTGGTCGAACGTGCCGTGGGTCAACTTCGACGGCAAGACGATCGAGCAGAACTTCACCCAGAGCTTCGAGGAGAGACTGGTCTACAAGGACAAGGAGGGCAACTGGATCACCAACATCCTGATGATCCCCCAGAAGACCGAGGCCAGCTACTGGGACCAGGTGCTGAACAAGGCGGGCTCCATCAACGACATCGCGGACGCCGGCAAGGCCAACACCGCGTTCGCCGTGAACGGGAACCACTCGAACGACGCCGTGATCGTCAAGCGCTTCCACCTGTGGGGCCGCGACAACAACGTGCCGACCAGCACGGTGCACGACGCGTTCTTCACCCACATCGCGGACCTGCTGCCCGGCAGGACGGCCCTCCGCGGCATCTACGCCAAGACCCTGGACAAGAACGTGGTCAAGATGACGCTCGACGAAATGAGGGCGCGCGGGCTGTCCAAGGAGTTGTACGACGCCTTCCTTGACGAGGCCATCGACAAGGGGCTGATACCCGTCGCGGGTCGGTCTGTCGTCGGCGGGAAGGTGCTGGCCGAGGAGGACATCCTCACCCAGGACGATGTGCTCGAGGAGGTCCCCTACGACTTCGAGCGTAACTACGGCTGGTACGGGGTCGGGTAGGGCCCACCCCGTTAAATTAACCCGCAAGCGGGCGCGACAGGCTGTGCCTCACCCGCGCTCCCTCGCGGACAACATTCCAGGCGACGGGCTGTGCCCTTAGCCGCATGCGAGCTGTGCTCGAAGGAAGACACGAATGAAGGTGAATCCGAAGCAGATCGAAGACCCCGACAACGAGGGTCAGATGATCGACAACCCGAACTACGACTCGACCAAGGACGAGGACGGCAACCCGATCGAGGGCGGCGGAGACGACGACGACGAGGACGACGCTCCTGCAGGCCAGACCGAGATCGAGAAGGCGGTAGCTGCCGCCCTGAAGCCGATCAAGGCCAAGCTGAACAAGGCCTACGAGGAGCGCAACACCGCGCTGACCGAGAAGGCCAAGCTCGAGAAGGCCGAGCGTGACCGGGAGACCCAGCGCCTCAAGGACGCGGGCGAGGCCGACAAGGCACACGCACGCGAGCTCGAGGACCGCGACCAGGAGCTGGAGCAGCTCCGCGAGGCCAACGTCAAGCTCACTCGCGACCGCGACGTGGGTGACGCGCTGGCAGCGTACGACTTCAAGACGCCCCGCGCGAAGGCCAACGCGATCCGTGACATCACGGAGGACCTGACCCGCAACGAAGACGGCACTTGGACGACGCGGGCGGGGGAGTCGATCGAGGAGTTCGCCAAGGCTTTCATGGAACAGGAGGATAACTCCTACCTGCTCAAGCCGAAGCAGAACCGTGGATCTGGCACGGACCGCACCAAGACCGACCAACAGGTTCGCCAGGACGGCAAGCCGAAGTCGTTGTTCGACATGTCCACCGAGGACGTGATGCGCAACATCCTTGCGGGCAAGCCGCCCCAGGGATAACCATACACAAGGACACGAATAGATGCCCGCACTCCAGGTACCGCCCGGTGCCGAGAACTTCGTTCTTCGTTCGACCATCGGCGCGTACAGCGACGAGGCGTACACGAACGCTAAGAAGATCTCCACCACGGCGGTCGTCGGCGGCAACTCGCTGATCGACAAGAACACCGAAACCTTCGTCGGCCAGATGCGCTGGTTCACGCCGATGAACCCCGTCATCAACATCGCGTCGATCACCGACCCGACCGACGGTCTGTACAACGACTTCGCGAGCGAGTTCTCGCAGTACATCAAGACCGCGCGCACGTGGGGCGCCAAGCGCCGCAACCTGAGCGAGCTGATCACCAAGGTCGACGACATCAAGCAGATGTCGAAGAGCTTCGGCGAGCACCGCGCGCAGGACGAGGACAACGCCGTACGCGCCGTGCTCAAGGGCGTGGCCGTCGCCGAGATCCTCCACGGCGCAGGCACCGCAGGCGGCGGCGCAGGCAAGGGCGGCCAGACGTTCTACAACGACCCGAACGACAAGAAGTTCGGCTTCTACGTCGACCTCGGCAACGACAAGCTCGTCGAGGACCGCGGCTCGTACGAGGGCGCTGCCCGCGCCGAGGCGATGATCCGCGCGGTCGGCATGGCCTACAAGGACTACGAGCCGGACTACATGTACTGGGTCATCGACCCGGCCGTCCGCGCCAGCATCCGCTCGGCCAACCTGATCGACGGTGACAAGGTCGTCGACGGCGACGTCGAGTTCGAGACCGTGTTCAACGGCAAGTTCCGCCTCCTGCACTCGCGCGCGGACACCTCGTTCTCGCCCGAGGAGATCGCTGCCCTGAACGGCGGCGGCGGCGTCGACATCGTCGGCCGGTACACCTCGTACCTGATCCTGCCGGGCGCGATCGCCATGGAGCAGCTGGACATCCCGAACCCGGTCGGCGTGGACAACCGCGAGGCCAGCTACCACGGCACCGGCGTGGCGGAGATCTGGCACCGCTGGGGCTTCGTCATCCATCCGGGCGGCTACACCTGGGCTGGCGACGAGGAGCACTTCCCGACCAACCAGGACTACGCCTCGGTCCGCGTGGGCAGCACGACCAAGCGCGTCGCTGACCTCCAGGCCGGCGACCACGCGACCGTAAAGGGCGTCTGGCAGCGCAAGACCGCCTCGGTCCTGTCGCTCGGCATCCTGCCCGTCTTCCACGGGTAAGCGGCCATGGTCACCCTCGTGGTAGGTTTGAACAGCAACGTGACGTACGAGCAGGCGGTCGAGTACTTCACCACCCGCATCGACGTCGCGGCCTGGGACGAGGCTCCGGAGGATGACCAGAAGAAGGCGGTCGCCACCGCTACGGCCATGCTCGACCAGCTGGACTGGGAGGGCAGGGCTCTGGACGCGTCTCAGCGCGGCGCGTTCCCCCGCAAGCTGTGCTTCTTCGACCCCCGCCTGGGCTTCCGGGTAGAGGTCGAGGGGGTGCCCGACCGGGTGGAGCAAGCCACCTGCGAGTTGGCGTACCACCTCCTGAACAACGACGGCGTGCTCGACGAGACGGGCGGGGTGCAGAGCCTCAGCCTGGGACCGATCGAGCTGTCCGGCGTGACCTCGGCAGCCCCGATACCGGAGAACGTCCGGCGTCTGGTCAAGCCGCTCCTGCTCAGCAGGAAGCGCCCTCCGGTGTGGAGGGCCTGGTGACGTGGGGTACTCCAACCTAGTCGACAGGCAGGTTGCCCTGGCCTTCAACAAGGTCAAGGACCTCGCCGTGGTGGCTACGCTGCGCAAGGCCACGGACGTCAAGTTCGACTTCAACGCGGGCGAGGTGAGAGCCTCCGGTCCCGGCGACAAGGCCGTCAAGGTCGTGGTCGTAGACGAGAAGAAGCCGAACAAGGGGTCTAACACCCTGGTCCGCAGCCTCATGGCCAAGGCGTCCGACCTCGGGGAGCTCAACGGCTCCGACGTCTTCGTCATGGACGGCTACGAGTGGTCGGTCGGCGGAGTCCTTCACAGGACCGGCCGCGTCTGGCTGTTCGAGGTCTACAGGGAGACGTAGACGTGGGTCGCTTCGAAGACACACAGAAGGCGGTCTTCTCCGTGTTCGGCAGCCCCGCCTGGGTCACCGAGGACATACAGACCGTCCCCCAGGACGTCGCCCTGACCAGCCTCGGCAACGAGTTCGTCAGGGTCAGCGTCGTGGCTTCCGGACTGAGCGTTAACTCTCTGTCCGTATCAGGCGTCGTTATAGCAGACATCTTCACGGCCGCAGGCAAGGGTCCGACCCGAGCCATGCAGATCGCCGACGCCCTCGACCGTCACCTACTGGACAAGCTGGTGCCCATCTCGCCGACCCGCTCGGTGCAGTTCAGGCAGTCCACGCTCTCGCCCAGGGGCACCGACGGCGACAACAACACGCTCTCGAGGTCACAGTACACTGTGCCCTTCAACATGTTCGGAGTTTGAACGAATGGCTCACTTCACCGGCATCGGCGCCGGCATCTACACCGACCTCGCGGTCGCGACGCCCGCCGCCGAGCTGACCGTATTCCCGACCACGCAGGCCGGCTTCGCCGCTCTGTTCGCGACGGAGATCCAGAACCAGGGCGGTACCCGCGCAGCCGGCGCGTTCGTCCGCATCAAGAACGTCCGCGAGTTCCCGCCCATCGGCACCCCGGCGAACATCGTCAACGTGCCCGTCTACGGCGCGCCGACGAGCTCGCAGGTCCAGGGCCAGTCGGACGCACCGACGCTGGAGCTGACGCTCAACTACGTCTCCAACGACTGGGGCAAGGACGCGACCACGATCACGTCCTACATGGTCGGCGACGGCATCCAGCGCGTCTTCCGCTTCTCGCTGCTCAACGCGCAGCCGGCGGACTACGGCCACGCGGCGGCGAAGATGGGCGCGGTGCCCAACTCGTCGTACTTCTTCATCGGCCGCATGGAGGCGCTGCAGGTCAACCCGCAGCTCACCGACGCCAACACCGCCACGCTGACCCTGTCGATGCAGGGCCAGTTCTACGGCGCGTACACCGTCTAATCGACGGCAGGGAGGGTCCTCAGGGCTCTCCCTCTTGTGGGGAGGTCGTCCAGTAGGTAGGACTCCGGTCTCCAAAACCGGCAACTCTGGTTCGAGCCCAGACCGCCCCGCCAACCATATAGAGAAACATCATGCCAGACGATCAGGCCGCCAAGCCGTTCGACACCGGCTACGTGATGCGTACCACGGCCAAGCACTGCCGCCGTGACATCGACATCTCGATCCGGAAGACGTACGACCGGGTGCAAGACTTCCCTGCGGACAGTCCGCAGTCGCGCGAGGTGTTCAAGGCTCTCGGAGCCCTGCACGCTTTCCGCAAGATGCTGGACGATTTCCAGCGCATCAACCAGATATATTTCAAGAGTGAGTGAGGACGACATGGACGACACGACCAACAAGAGCGCGCCGACCGGCATCATGGCGCTGCTCGGCCGGAAGATGCACAAGACCGTCAAGTTCCTGGGCGCCGACGTCAAGATCTACAAGCTGACGGTCGCCGAGGTCAAGGAGATCCAGGACAAGGCCAAGAGCCTGGAGTCGGACGAGGAGGCGGGCCTCGACATCCTGCGCACGGTGATCCGTCGCGCGGTCGAGGGGGGCGCGGAGCTCCAGGACGCCGACTTCGAGGCGTGGCCCATGGACGAGCTGTCGAAGCTGTCGAACGAGATCATGAAGTTCTCGGGCATCGCCGGTGACCAGGGAAAGTCCGACTAACAGACGAACAGCTGGCCCTGTACGAGGTCGCCCACAACCTAGGCAAGTTCGTCTGGGAGGTGGCCGACCTGCCGTACACGGAGCTGCTCGGCTGGTACGACTACTTCGAGCGCCGCCCGCACGGCTGGAGGGAGGACGACAGGGCCTCCAAGATAATCCAGTCCGCGGGCGTGAAGGAGAAGCCGTGGGTGCTGTTCCCGTCGCTGGAGCGCATCTACAAGCCCGAGAGCGCGGTCGAGGGCGACGAGGCCGGGAAGAGCCTCGGAGGCTCCGCGTTCTTCCAGAAGATGATGCAGGCCGTAGGAGGGGACAAGATCGCGCTATGATCAAGGTCAAGATAAAGGGCGACCTGTCCCGCGAGATAGCCGCCAAGGTGGCTGCCTCGACCACGACGGTCGTGAAGAGTGCCGTCGAGGCGCTCAGGGACGCTACCCCGGTCGACACCGGGGAGGCGAGGGACGGGTGGCGCCTGGAGAAGGACGCCATCGTGAACGACGTGGAGCACGTCTCGTTCCTCAATGATGGAAGCTCGCAGCAGGCCCCGGCCTACTTCATCGAGCAAACTCTGTTGTCACAGAAGGGCGTAGTCCCTAGTGGAACAATCGTTAGGCCGCAATGACCTACACCCCTGCTAGGCTGTTATGTCTGGCGGGGGTTTAATTTTAGAGAAGGAGGTACTATGTCGGGCGTTATTATCGACGTAGAAACGAACTCTGAGAAGGCCAAGAGCGACCTGCGTTCACTGAACCGGTCGCTGGCAGACATGGTACTGTCCGGCAACAAGGCCGGTCGCTCGCTGTCCACCGTGGACAACGGGCAGTTCAAGCAGCTCGACAAGAGCGTGCAGCGGTCCACCGAGAGCATGAAGAGCTTCGGTCGCTCCGGCTCCTCCTCGCTGAGGGCCGTCGCCAGCGACACCGCCGCGCTCCGGGCCAACATCGACATCCTCAAGGGCTCCGTGCTCGCGGTCGCGGGCGTCTTCGCGGCCACGCAGGGCGCTAGGCTCTTCACCCGCGCGGGCGACGACCTGCTCGAGATGCAGAACCGCCTCAAGCTGGTGACCGAGGGCACCCGCGAGCTGGCCACGCGCCAGCGGCAGCTGTTCTCGACCGCGCGCGACACCCGGACCTCGTTCGCGGCCAACGTCCAGATCTTCACGACCTTCTCGAAGGCGCTGGAGAAGGCGAACGTGTCGGGCGACCGGGTCGTCAAGATCAACAAGACCATCCAGCAGGCGGGCACCCTCTCGGGCGCCTCCGTGGAGGGCCTCAACGCCGCGCTCATCCAGCTCGGCCAGGGCATCGGCTCCGGCGTCCTCCGCGGCGAGGAGTTCAACTCCGTCATGGAGCAGATGATGTACCTCGGCAACGGGCTCGCGAAGAGCCTCGGGGTGAGCATCTCCCAGCTGCGCAAGATGGCCAACGACGGTGAGCTGACCACCGAGAAGCTGGTCGGGGCGCTGGAGAAGATGGCGTCCACCACGGAGCGCGACTTCCAGAAGACCGCCGTGTCGACGTCGAAGGGCATCGCCTCGCTCCGCCAGTCGCTGGCCTACTTCTTCGGAGACCTGAACCAGACCGTCGGCGTCAGCCAGACGATGGGCTCGGCCTTCCAGAAGATGAGCGAGCGGGTGAGCTTCGGGGCGGACGGCATGGTGATCCGCCTGACGACGGTCCGCCGAGCTTTCAAGAACTACTTCGACCAGCTGCGCACCGTCGCCGGCTCGGGGTTCGACCTCAAGAAGGCGTTCTACCTCAGCGACGACGACCGCGTGAACGAGACCCAGCGCGCCCTCAAGGAGCGCAGCGCCTCGATGGTCAAGCGCATCCAGGAGCTCATGCGGGGCCAGCGCGACGCCGACTCGCAGGCGGGCAACCTCGTCAGCAAGCTCTTCGGACGAATCAAGCGTCCGTCGAAGGAGGACGGGGGCTTCTTCGACATGGGCGACACCCGCCGTACCGTCCGGGCCATCGTCGACACCTCCGCCCAGATCGCCAAGGCGGTCGAGACCACGGGCTGGATGATCAAGCGCATCGTCCCCACGGTCCGCACCCCGATGATCCGCTTCCGCGAGGAGATCCTCAGCAGCTTCGCCGTCACCAACAAGGAGATGGAGACCTCCGTCTACAAGAAGATGCTGCCCCTCATCCGCAAGGTCGAGGTGGCGCGCGACGCCTTGACGGTGGGTATCAACGACGACGCGGCGCCCCGCGCCTTCGTGGAGCTGTTCAAGTCGGCTGACATCGAGCAGTTCGCGGAGCGCCTGTCGCGCCTGAACGACCTGATGGACAACCACTTCATCCGCTGGAACAGCATGGGCTACTTCCTCGGGGAGAAGCGCCGCGCCCTGGTCTACAGCTGGCTGTTCCCGACGCAGGACCTCCTGGTCAAGCTCGGTCTGATGCAGAACCGGCTGTTCATGATCCGCGACACCAAGCTGGATCGCACGGTCGCGTACTTCAAGCTCATCGGCGACATGATCGCCCGCGCGTACAACGACCTCGTAGCGCCTGACCTGAACCTCTTCGCCTACAAGGTGAAGATCGGCATCCTCGTGGTCGCCAAGACCGCGCTGGACATGCTCAAGGATACCTTCAACTTCGCGAACGGCAAGGCCCTCGGGGCCGGTCTCGTGAAGGGCGTGGGGGCGGCGCTCGGTGCCGTCGTCTCGGTGGCTAAGCGGCTGGTCAGCTTCGACTTCGGCTCAGACGCCGAGAGCAAGAAGCTCGCCGCCCGCCTCCGCGACTCACTCATGGGCGCGATGGCGAGCATCCCCGGCTTCTTCGGGGGCCTGGTGACCGGCATCGGCCGTCAGCTCGCCGACGCGTTCGAGAGCATCGACTTCTCGGCGCTGCTGGACGGTCTGCGGGGCACCCTGACCGCGGCCGTGGGCTGGGTCAAGAAGATGTTCGATGACATCCTCGGGTACACCGACAAGCCGCTGGCCTCGGTGGAGCGGCGCGTTCGCGCGTTCGGGGACCGCGTCAAGGGTGTCTTCTACGACGCGTGGGACGCGGTCGTGGGCCACAGCTACTGGCCCGACCTCGTGGACGACGTCAACGACTACACTAAGCACCTGTTCAAGTCGAACAAGCTGGTGGACCAGTTCAAGGAGATCATTCTCCGCAGCTTCCGCAGCCTGTACGAGTCCGTCTCGAAGATGGGCGGCAAGGCGGCGGACACTCTGAGTCAGGTCAGCCTCACCATCCGCAAGGTGGACTGGGGCCAGAGCGCCAAGAACATCGCCGGCCAGCTTGGCACCGTGCTGTACGCCGCCTTCACGATCCTCCGCTCGAGCTCCGGCCCGCTGCGACTGATCTCGGCGGCCTACCTCCTGTCTATCATGGACACCGCGACGGGCGGCCTGCTCCGCAACCTCGCGCCGACCATCGGCGACGTGGGCGGTGCCATGGGCGCCCAGCTGGCGGTCATGATGGGCAAGGGCCTGTTCGAGGGCTTCGTGCTCATCGGCCACGCGCTGCCTAAGTTCCTGGAGTCGATGTTCGTCAACCTGGGGCAGGCCACCTTCGGGTTCGACCTGTTCGGCAACATCTTCCGCGCGCTGGACAACTTCGTCCCGGTGTTCAGCAACAACATGATCGGGGCCATCGCCGCCATCACCGTGGCGTGGCTGAAGTTCACCGGGCAGCTCAAGGTCGACAAGCTCAAGGGCTTGATGGAGATCTTCACCGGGACCAAGAAGAAGGACGGCTCCGTCAAGGAGCACGGCGTCGGCGCGGCCTTCTTCGAGGGCTACGCGGGTCCGCTGGTCGGCAACGCCGCCAAGTTCCTGCCGTCCGGCCAGATCGCCAAGAAGCTCATCGACCAGCCCGCGTTCGCGCTGGCGGCGGCGGGCATCCTCAGCGCGGGCCTGACCGACGCCTTCAAGATGACCGACGCCTTCTCGGCGGCCGTCCCGTTCATGGCCATCGCGGTCATGGGCAAGGGCGGCGGCGCGCGGCTCCTCAAGGACATCGCGTCTGGCCTGTTCAAGGTCGTCAGGGGCGCGTCGGCCATCGTGGCGAGGGAGGTGGCGACCACCGTCCTGCCCCGCGAGACCGGTGCCGCGTTTCTGCGCTTCATGGACAACTTCGACCTGTCAAAGTACAGGCCGAGGGTCGCCCCAGGCGCCCAGGCCGGCATGTTCTCCGACGTCAGCCGCAACTTCAAGCAGATGCTGGTTAACCTCGAGATGAACCGGAAGCGGTACGCCGAGGGTGCCATCGACCTCAGCGAGACGCTGTTCAAGAGCTCGCCCGTCGGGCCCAACGGACCCGTCCAGCCCGTCGACACGAGCTTCAAGCGCAGCTTCGACGACCTGCTGAACCAGATGGGCTACACCGAGGGCGCGGTGGCGCGTACTCGGGACCGCATCCGCACCGGGATGGACAACTTCTACCTCGGGCTGCAGGCGGCGGCGACCAACGCCAACGTCGGCCTCCGTGCCGCGTTCTCGCGGCTGTCCGAGATGATGCTGTCGATACTCCGCAACAAGGCCCTGCTGGTCGCCCTCGCGGCGGCCATCGCTGTGGGCATGGCCGGCACCGCCAACGCGGCCACCGGCACCGCCGACGCCTTCTCCCAGCTGGGCGACCGCCTGGCTCCCGTGGCCATCGCGGCTGCGGCCCTCTACGCCACGTTCAAGGGCATCAAGCTCCTGGCCGGGGCCAGCCGCATCGACATGAAGGTCAAGAGGGACTACTACTCGGAGAACGTTGGCCCCGAGGTCGACCGCTACCGAGACGTCCTGCGCGGCAAGGCTAGGGACCGCATCGACGAGTACGACTCCATGTCGCGCTCGGAGCGCAAGGCTAACGGCTACACCACGCGGTCGGCGCTCAGCGACTCGCTGGACGAGGACATCGCCCGCAAGGCGGCGGCCCGCGAGAAGGAGCTCAAGGGCTACTACAAGAAGGACGCCGACGCGGCGGGTGGCTCCGCCATGAAGGCGTACCTGCTGGCCCCGTTTCAGTCCCTCAAGGACGCCCTGACCCAGAAGCCCTCGGTGGACACCGGGGCGCTCAAGGAGAACGCGTCCTACCTCAAGGGGTTCGCCAGCGCCCTCCGCGCGGCCACCATCGCGACGCTGTTCAACACCAAGGCTCAGGCGGCCCAGGCCGCGCAGGGCACCCGCAGGGCCACCCAGGGCGCGTTCAGGGACCTCGTCCCGGCCAACCGTCGCCTCGCCGACAACAGCTTCAAGCCCGCCGGGCTGCTGACCTACCGTCTGGACGACGCCGAGAAGAAGGGGGCCTCCGCGGCCGCCTCCATGCTCAGCGGAGCCGGGCTGGCCGGCGGCCTCAAGAAGATGGGCGGCGCTCTCGCCAAGGGTGCGGGCGGCATCGTAGGGTTCGTCCCCAAGCTGCTCGGCTTCCTCGGCCCGTGGGGCAAGCTCGCGGCCGTGGCCCTCACGCTGGGCGGTGTCCTCTACGGGGCGATCGGCCCTATGGAGGGCTTCATGGACAACCTGAAGCTCGCAGCCGCTAACCTAGCCGCGCTGTTCGGCATCGAGATCAAGACGAAGGCCAAGGAGCTGAACTCGCTCGTCACCGACTTCGGCAAGTCCGAGGTGGACGGCGACAAGTTCGACATCACCGAGCAGCTGCGCAACATCGACGGCAACAAGCTGTCCGACGCGCAGATCGAGGGCCTCCGCAACGCGCTGGCCGCGTCCAACGACACCTTCAAGATGCTGAACGACGCCTCCGTGGCGCAGGGCGGCAAGCTGACGGCGGCGCAGGAGGCGGAGAAGCAGCGCACCCGCTCCGAGGTGGAGGGGCTCCTGGTCCGCTACCCGCAGAGGGAGACGGCCTCTTCCAAGGACTTCGGCCAGCAGATGGCCATCATGCAGCGTCGCCGGGTGCAGGGGGACAACTCGTTCTCCGGCAACTTCAGCAGGCTGCTGGGCGGCGACACCTCCAACGTGGTCGCCAGCGGCAACGGCGCCTTCTCGCTGTTCTACGACGTACGCGACAACCTGTCCGACTTCTCCACCGGCCTGCAGGGCGCGGTGGCGGCCCTCGGCGCTTGGGTCACGGGAGTGGCCACCTTCGACGTCGCCAAGTGGCTGGTCCAGAAGGGTCGGGAGAATTCCGAGACGTTCACGGCGGTCGACGACTTCCTGAACGGCATCGGCCCCGCGATCCGCGAGCGCATCCGGGACAAGGACAACGCTCCCGCCCAGATGTACAACGAGTTCGAGAAGGGCTTCATGGGTGACACCACGAAGTACTTCAAGGACCTGCAGCGGGCCCAGCCGGACGTCGCCAACAAGGTGATCTCGGCCCGTGACCAGTACGACAAGGCGGCTCGTCAGGCCGAGTCCACCCGCAAGGTGGTGCAGGCGGGCGGCTACGACAGGTCCATGGGCGACCGCGACCCCGAGGACGCGCAGAGGCGCTACCAGAGGGAGCTGGCGTTCCTGGCCCGGATCGAGCAGTCCTACCGCCGCATCGGCATCGCGGCCGGCAAGATCGGCAAGTTCGAGAACCAGAAGGAGGCCCTCCGGGTCGGCCTGAAGAACTTCGCGAACCGCACCAAGGACCTGGGCGTCGACTTCGGTAAGGAGGGCGAGAAGTTCTTCGGGACCGACCGCAACATGGCCTCCTTCGACGCCTACGCGCAGCAGCGCGACCGCGGACAGAAGGCGCTCTCTCGGGTGACCGACAACGCGGGCAGGCTCCGCGCCTCCAACATGGTCTACTCCGCCGAGCAGGGCGCTGCCGGGCTCAAGGAGCAGATGGACGCTCGTCGTCTGTTCTCCGGTGCCGTCAAGCAGGGCAGCGAGGCCAACGGCGTGTCCAGCGCCACGCTGGCCGCACTGGCGGTCTCCGGCTCTGCGGCGGGCAAGGCGCTCAAGCAGGCCAGCGAGAGCTACCTAGAGCTCAAGACCCGCCTAGACACCGCGCCCTCGGACGCTACCCCCGCGCAGCTCCGCAAGCTGCAGGAGGACGCCGACAGGGCCGAGGCCAAGATGCGGTCGCTCGCGACCAGCTTCACCGGCTTCGAGGGGCTGAACCAGGCCCTCAGTGGCCAGGGTCTGCAGGGCCTCGACCTCAACCAGTACGTTAAGCTCCCCGACCAGAAGATCCTGGGCCTGAACAAGCTGCTCATGGAGGACATCCCCAGGGCGTCCGACGCGGCGGCCAGGGCTTTGGCGAAGGTTGGCAAGGACGGCAGCGGCCTGGACGAGTACAAGGCCGCCCTCCAGGGCGTGCTGCGCCTCCAGCGTCAGGCCGAGACCGTACGGGCTACCGGCATCAGGGACGCAGTCGCGGCCGTGAGCATCGGTGGACCCGCTGGGACCGCCGTCGCAGCTGACGTGGCCGGCGTGCAGCTCAACTCGAGGCAGCTCCGTAACAAGGGTACGCAGGGCGCGGTGGGCAAGCTCACCACCGCCAACGCCTCCGTGGCAGGCTTCCGGGAGCTCATGGCTACCCGGCCGCTGAGCGCGGACGAGGCTACCAAGTACGGCAACGCCGTGAGAGACGCGGCGGACGCCCAGGAGGCGCTCGACAAGCTCGGCGAGAAGCCCGAGAAGGTCAAGAAGGACAAGTACGGCTTCAAGGAGCTCCTCGCCGACGTGAACGAGGCGGGCGTCGCCATAGACGCCCTCGGGTTCTCGCGGCTGGAGGCCACCTCCCGCAAGTCGCTGTCCAGCATCGCCTCCCAGATCCACGGGATCGAGAAGCAGCTGGAGAAGGCGACCCCGACGCAGGATGTGTCGGGCCTGCTGGTCCGCAAGGCCAAGCTGCTGGCCGACATGCGCCAGAAGCTGGTCGACGCCTTCGACAAGACGGGCAAGGCCATCGGCGAGTCGCTGTCCCGCTCGGGCCTCAGCGACAAGGCGCAGCTCGCGCAGCTCAGCGCGGGCCAGGTGAAGCAGATCGTCGAGTACGACAAGCTGATCACCCTGCGCCAGGCCGACCTGGACGACGCCACGGGGCCGGAGGAGTACGCGCAGGCTCTCCGCAAGGTCCTCAACCTCGAGCAGGAGCGCGCCGCCTACCTCGACCGAGCGACCTCGTCGCCCGACAAGTGGGCGGAGCGGATCAACGCGATCTTCTCCAGCAGCCTGGACACCACCTCCGCCGACCTCATCGGCTCGGGGCTGGCCGAGTACCTCTCCTCCGCGGCCGACGCCGTAAAGGCCAAGCTCGAGGAGATGCGCTCTAAGGGGCTGGTCTCGTTCGAGTGGATGCGCGACATCAAGCGCCAGGGCGAGTACATCTCGCTGTTCAGCGACGTCGCGACCTCGATGGAGGACTCGATGGTGCGGGGCTCCCGTGCCGCCTTCAAGAAGATCAAGGACCTCGTCCCCGACTACGGCGTCAGCGAGCGCAAGTTCCGCCGGTTCAGCCCGGACCAGCGGCGCGAGGCGCTCTCCAACGCCGTGAACCTGGACGCGCTCGACAGGGCGCAGTCCCTGCCGAACCTGACGAAGCCCCTCGCGGACATCCTGAACTCCTTCGACGGCTCTAACCAGGCCGACGTGATGGAGCGCTTCCGCGAGGAGTGGGTTAAGGAGTTCAAGACCAAGTTCGAGGCGACGCCGCTGGAGTCCTCGATGGACCGGCTGACGACCGCCGTGGACGGCCTGAACACCACCCTCACCGGCAAGAGCGTCATGCCCGCGACCCTGTCGGCCACCCCGGCCGGCGTCGCTGCCACCCCCGACGACTTCGGCAAGCTGGTCGACATCACCCTGAACACCGAGAGCGGCGGTCGTCGCTACGGCAAGGGCGGGAAGCTCCTGCGGTCCTCCAAGGGCGCGCAGGGCGAGATGCAGGTCATGCCGGGCACCGCGAGGGACCCCGGCTTCGGGGTGAGGGCTGCTCGGGACGGCTCGGCGGACGAGCTGGCTCGGGTGGGCAAGGACTACCTGTCCGCCCTCCTCAAGATCTACGGCTCCGTTGACAAGATGTGGGCTGCCTACAACGCTGGCCCCGGCAACCTGAACAAGGCGATGCGCAGGGGCGGCGAGGACTGGCTCAAGCGGCTCCCCAAGGAGACGCAGGACTACGTGGCCAAGAACATGGCGGCCTACAAGCCGTCGGTCGCGAGGTCTCCGGAGGCTGAGGGTCAGGACATCGTCGTCACGGCGAACCCTCTCGTGGACTACGGCAGGGGTGAGGTGAACGCCGACACGGCCGACAAGATCGACCGTGCTCGCAAGCGCTTCACCGGGGCGAACGGCGGCGGGCTGAAGGACAAGCTGGCTACGGCCGGCATGGACCTGAAGACCCTCGACCTCTTCGACCCGAAGCAGCTGGCGAAGCTGGGCGCGTACCAGGAGCGGATCGACGACCTCAACGAGGCCATCGCGGCCGCGGACGCTACCGGGCAGGACACCTCCGTCCTCGCGCGAGAGCTCCAGAACGTGCAGGGCAACATGGACCGGTTCACCGACCGGGTCGTGCACATGGGCGACTCTCTCCGGCAGGCCGGGGAGCAGCTGGCCCAGTCCCTGGACCGCAACCTCAACGACGCGCTGTTCAACGCCTTCACCGGTAAGGGCGGCTTCTTCAAGTCGATCTTCAACGGTCTGTCCCAGGACATCCTCCGTCAGGCCACGGGCGCCATCACCGCCCCGATCACGGGCGAGAACGGCGTCGTGACGCAGGGCATCCGTAGCATCTTCGGAGGCAACAAGGACGGCAAGCTCGACCTCGGCGGTGTGGGAGGCTTCTTCGGCGGCCTGTTCGGCAAGAAGAAGAAGAAGGAAGGCCCGCTGGGCTCGTTCATGTCGGGCTGGGACTTCAACCCCATCTCCGACAGCCCGGAGAGCGGCGGCATCGGGGGCAACCTCCTGTCCGCCGGCACCAGCGGTATCGGCAAGATCTTCGGCAAGGGGGCAGGCCTCCTGGACACCGGGATCACCGACGCGGGCACCGGCATCGCCGACCTGTTCGGCAGCACCGGGGGCGACGTCGCCGGCCTGCTGGGCGACAGCCTGACCAGCGCCGGGACAGACGTTGCCAAGAGCATCGGCGGCTCCCTCAGCGGCATGTCCGCTGGAGGGGTGGTCGGCGCTGCGGCCGGTCTCGGCTCCCTGTTCGGCACCCTCATCGGGGGCTTCTTCGCAGAGGGCGGGGCCGTCTCGACCAACGGCAAGATCAGCGGCCCCGGCACCGGGACCAGCGACAGCATCCTGGCCATGGTCTCCGACGACGAGCACATCATCAAGGCACGGCAGGCACGCAAGTACCGGCCGCTCCTGAACGCCATCAACAACGACACCCTCCCGAAGTTCGCCACCGGCGGCGTGGTGGGCGCGTCTGAGTCCAGCATGCTAGCCCTGCCCACCGTGGGCACGATCGACGAGTCGAAGCTGCCCTCCCGCCAGGAGAGCGGCAAGACCGAGATCAACCTTGGCATCACCGGGGACATCAACCGGCAGACCAAGGCGACCATCTACGAGATGCTCCCGCAGATCGCTGCGGGGGTCAGGCAGCACAATAAGGAACAGGGATACAGGTAATGCCCTACGGTATCGTCGACAACGGGGTCGTCATCGCGCAGTTCGTGGTGCCCATGACGCTACGCTCCAACCGGCCCGTGTTCGTCTCCGATACCCTGTCTCTCCGGAGGCAGGTCGGGCGGCGGGCGGCTCAACGCTGGGAACTAGAGACCCGGCTCGAGCCGCTCGGCGCTGGCGCGCAGGACCTGATGGTCAACCTGGTGACCAGCGGCCACTCGGAGCCGGTTACGATCTACGTCCCCCAGAACGGGGGCGTCATAAAGAGGCGAACGTCGAACTCGGCGTTCACGGCGACGGGGGCGGCGGGGGCTACGGCCCTCACCGTCTCCGGTAACGGCGGGCTCGTGCCCAAGGGTACGTTCATCCGCTTCGCCAACCATTCGAAGGTATATATGCTGACCGCCGACCTGAACGGCAACGGGACGATGAGGATCTTCCCGGAGCTGCGCGTGGCGGTCAACGCGACATCGCTGACCCACCGAGACAACGTCGTCATGAATTGCCTCTACGACACCGACACAGTGATCGGTATGTCGTACGAGGACGGCGTCCTCATGGACGCGGGTACGGTCAAGCTAATTGAGAGGATTTGAGATATGTTGCTGTTCAGCCCGAGGGTTCGACAGCTCATCGCCGACGGGCGGGCGAGGGCGTTCTTCTGCCTTCACCTGCTCAACGCCGATTTGAGCGTCTACCGGGCCTCGACGACCCACTACAACACCGTGAAGCTCGGCAACGACATCACGTACGCCGCGGACGACTTCATCGTCTCCGTGGACCCACCCAAGATCAGCTCCAACGTCGACCGGGAGCAGTACCGCGTGACGCTGGCCGACCCCGAGTTCCAGGGGGCCGCGGACGCGGAGAACGGCCTCGTCGGCAAGAGGATGGAGGTTCGCCTCTGCTTCCTGGACCCCGACACCAACCTGCCCCTGACCGACATCGAGGACACGTTCATCGTGTACAAGGGGCGGGTCGACGGCATGACGTCCAACGTCAGCACGGAGGAGGTCGGCGAGTCGCTGTTCGACATGACCGGGGCGAGCCCCATGGTCTCGTTGGACATGAGCAAGGGCACCTACCTGTCCCGCGACGTCATGCGCGCGAGGGACCCGGAGGACTCGAGCTGCGATAAGATCTATAACGGCTCGGGCGCGCTCGTGCTAAAGTGGGGGAGGTCCTAATGGGTCTCGAAGTAATCATCATCGCGGCAGCGGCGTTCGTCATCTCGGCGGCGTCCGCAGCCTACCAGGTCGTGCAGGCCAAGAAGATGAAGGCGCAGGCGCAGGCCGCGGCGGACGCCCGCAAGGGCTTCGAGCTGGTGGTCGAGGGCGAGCCCGAGTACCTGCCCATCGTCTACGGTCGCGCCATGATCGGCGGCACCCGCACGTACCACAACACGCGCAACGACTTCGCTTTCGATGCGCCGAACTCGGACAAGAGCTTCCTGACGGGCTCCCCGGCCTACGCCGGGTACAACTACACCTACTCCATCTGGGACGCGAACCTGTACGCTCAGCTGGGGATGCTCGGCACCGTATCGCAGCAGGGGTCCGGCTACATGTCCGGCCCGCTGTCCGGCGGCAAGAACGACTTCCTCGCGTACCAGCAGGCCCTCTGCGTGGGGCCGATCAACGCCGTCAGGGACGTGATCATCGACGGCGCGCGGTTCATCGACGACCCCACCCTGGGGACGTACGGCGAGATCCAGGCCACCACGGGCAAGAAGAAGACGTCCGGGGTCAAGGCCGCGCTGCGCCTGGACTACCACTACAACGGCGGGGCGGACTCCGTCATGGCCGCCAACTTCCCCGAGCGCAAGGACTCCAAGTTCACTCGGGCGGCCTACCTGTCGGCCTTCTTCCGCATCGACCGGGACGACCCCCAGTTCCAGGGCGTCCCCGGCGTGCAGAGCTACATCGAGGGCCGCAAGGTCCGCTGGGTGGCGAACGGCGTCCTGTCGACCACCAAGTCGTACGAGGAGGACCCGACCAAGTACCGCTACACGACGAGCCCGTCGCTCTGCCTGCTCGACTACCTGCTCGACAGGGAGAACGGGAAGGGCTGTGACGTCGGCGACTTGGACCTGTTCAGCTTCGAGGCGGCCGACGCGCTCTGCCGCAAGGTGGTGCAGTCGGGCGTGGCCGTCGGGGGCAAGTTCTGGAAGCCGACCGACGGGATCGGCGCGACGGACACCCGCGACCTGCCGCTCTACGAGTGCAACATCGTCGTGGACACCAGCAAGCCCGTCCGCGAGAACGTGGAGGCCATCCTCTCCACGATGGGCGACGCGCGGCTGGTCTGGTCGGGCGGCAAGTACCGTCTGAGCATGCAGTACCCGGAGACGAACGACAAGATCGTTCTGGCCGGCGTGATCACCGACGACGACCTCGTGATGGGCGAGGACGTCAGCATCGCGTGGCCGACCGCCAGCGACCGCTACAACCACTGCAAGATCCGCTTCCACAACGAGTACGAGGGGTTCAAGGAGGACAGCGTCTCCTGGCCGCCCAAGTACAACAACAGCTACGCCCGAGGCATCGGTGCCCAGAGCTACCCGCAGGGCGTGGGCGGCTGGGACGAGCTCAAGGAGGGCGGCCGCCTGCTGAGCGCCTACGGCGTCTGGAACGGGGCCGGCGACAGCACCAGCATGACCTGGAAGCTGCGCGTGAACCCGGACCAAGCCGGCACCTACGCCCTCGCGGCCACCGGCGACAACACCATCAGCGTCAGCATCAAGGACGACCAGAGCGGGGCCAGCGTGCTGTCCCTCAGCAACAACAACTGGAAGGTCCCCGCTAAGCGGTCGGTGACGCTCGGCTCCTCGGCGGGCGTCCGGGTCTACACCATCACCGTCAGCGGCACGAACGACGGCAACGCGGCCAAGGCGGTGGCGGTCAAGATCGACAACGCCAACGTGGTGCTCTGGACGACCCGCAGCACGTCCTACGACAGCTACGCCCAGGTCACCGAGAGCGACGCGGTCTACAAGGAGATGCTGGCCGAGGACAACGGGCTGGAGCTCGAGGCCGACATCTTCTCGGACGGCATCACCGACACCCAGCACGCGCTGGCAAAGGCGGAGGAGCTCGTCCGGTCGAGCCGCACGGCGGCCGGGTACAAGTTCAAGTACGTGGTCACCGACCGCTTCTACGAGCCCGGCGACTTCGTTCAGCTGAAGAGCCTGACCCTGAACGTCGGCTACGCACAGCCCCTGTACCTCCGTGTCGAGGGCGTCAAGGTGGTCGGCGACGACCGCTGCGAGGTCGAGGCGTCTCGCTTCGACTACACCCAGCTCGCCTGGAACGTCAAGGACGACGTCAACATCAGCGCCCCGCCGGTGTACAACATCGTCCTGCCGCAGCCCTACGAGATCAGGTACCTGGCCCCGAACAAGGACAACACGGACAGCTCGGGACGGCTGGAGTGCGACCCCGTCGCGTTCCCGGAGTTCTCGGCCTACGTGTGGTTCATGCACAGGGCCGGGGTGGACGGCACGGACGGGGACGGCAAGCCGATCCTCACCGAGATCGCCCGCACCACCACGCCCAGCTACGACCTGCCGAGCGTCAACGCGGCGAGCGCGTTCTTCGGCGTCAAGGCGCTGTCGTCCAACGGTCGCATGTCTCGGATCACGACGACGGACCCCCGCGCCGCGATCACGCTGACCCACAACTGGCTCCGCGCCGTCACCATCGACGCGCCCGTGACCACCTTCCTGAAGCAGGACGGCGGCGGCTTCGCCCCGGTCACCCTCTCCCTCGTGGCGAGGGCCCAGGGCTTCGTCAGCCCCACGTTCGAGTGGTACCTCGGCTCGACCCGCGTGGGCACGGGCGGGACGCTCGTGGTGGCCGGCTTCAACGAGAGCTCGCGCGTCTACTCCCTGCTGGCCAAGGAGGCGTCCGACCCGACCGGCGTGACCGCCGACGCGGACGTGACCATCCTGTCCTACTCAGCGGCCGAGGCGGGCTCCACCCGCGGCTCTCCCAACGACACCTACGTCGCCGGCCAGAAGGCCCAGGACCTCGTCAAGAGCGCCAAGGACAGCAAGGACGCCATCGGGGACGCCAACAGCGGCCTCACCAAGGCCCTGAACGACACCGCCACTGCCATCAGCAGCGCCGACTCGGCCATCAACAGGTCGATCACCGCCGCAAAGAAGGTGGCCGACGACGCGGCCCTGGCGATCAGCAGCTCGACCTCCACCCTGAACGTCAGCATAGCGAACGCCAAGAAGGCGGGCGACGACGCCAGCGCGAAGGTCGACACCACGGCGAGCGCGCTGCAGGTCAACATCAACGCCGCTAAGAAGGCGGGCGACGACGCGGCGGCCGGGGTGACGGCGGAGGTCAACAACCGGCTGGCCGATACGCAGTCCATACGCACGACCCTTATCGGGAGCATCCAGAGCGGCAAGACCGTCTCTAGCCTGCTGACCGACGAGGCCGTCACTCGAGCGGCCGACGACAGCGCCATGAGCGCCCGCATCACGGTCAACGAGACCAACTACGGCTGGACCGGCTTCACGCCCAACCCGAAGTTCGGCCAGTACGCGACGACCAGCGGTCGCCCCGCCTACTGGAACAACGAGGGCGACCCCGGAGCCGCCCGCCTGACGCGCGTCCTGGGGGAGGGCGGCGTGGGCTACGCGCTGCGCGCCAGCACGACGGCGGGCGTGGGGACCTACATGAGCGCGGCTAGCCCGATGGGTGTCGTGCGCCAGAGCCAGTGGATCGTCCTCGAGATGGACGTGAAGCTGATCTCCGGCACGCTGCAGGGGCTGGGGATCTTCGCCCGCACCCGGACCAGCGGCGGCGCCAACTCCAACGAGTACTCCCTGAAGTGCGGATCCGACCCGGACACCAGCGGCGGCGCTCCTGGGGACGGGGCGGCGGGCAAGACCTACCGATTCCGCAAGCTGATGCAGATCACCAACGCCGACGCGGACCAGCTGGTCACCTTCCTGGGCCTCAAGATGGGCCAGACCAGCAGCCCGAGCAACAACACCGGCGTGGACAGCGTCTACGAGCTGTACCTGGTCAACGTGCGCCCCGCCACGGACCCCGAGATCAAGGCGCAGAAGGCCGACGACACCCTCAACACGCCCCAGTCCGGCGTGGTGGCTCGGCTCCAGACGGTCCAGACGACCCTGGGCGACAGCACCTCGGGTCTCGTCAAGTCGTTCAACGACCTCAACGTCCAGATCAACCCGACCGGCGGTCCCAGCGTTACGGCGCGCCTGAGCACCGCCGAGCTCGCCATCGGCGACAGCACCAAGGGGCTAGTGAAGAAGACCAACGACCTCAGCACGAGCGTCACTAAGTCCGGCCAGCAGATCATGCCGGAGAACATGCTCAACCCCGGCAACTGGACGAGCCAGGAGCTCGTTCTCCAGCCGACGGTGTTCGACCTGACGGAGTCGCGCTTCTACCTCAACGGCGAGGGCGTGATGACCTTCACCACCAACGCGGGCGAGAGCATCAAGCTGGCACCGACCTGGTTCTTCAAGCCGCAGAAGGACCGTACCTACCGCGTCACGTGGAAGGTCCGTCGCTGGAACGCGGCGACGAGCGGGACGTCCCTCGTGGATTTCGGCTTCGTCTGGAAGGGCACCAACGGCGGTGACAACTACGCCACCAAGTCGGTAGACGCCTCCACGCTCAAGGGCAGCGCGACGGACTACGACGAGCTGTCCTACGAGATGAAGGGCATCGACGGTATGGGCTGGGCTCGGCCCCGCGTCCACCTGAACAACGGCGGCGGCGCGGGGGCGCGCTTCATGGTGGCCGGGTGCAGCGTCCAAGACGTGACGGAGATCCTGGACACTCGCGCCAGCGTCAAGGACATCTCGACGGCCATCAGCACCCCCGGCACCGGCTACGCGGCGAAGATCAGCGCGCTGGAGACCTCGGTAGGCAACAACACCACGGGCAAGAGCCTGACCGCGCGGCTGGAGGCTACGGAGAGCGCTCTCAACGACGGCACCACCGGCGTAGTGGCGCGCACGAGCAAGCTCGAGGTGCGGCCTATCCCGGCGGGCAACATGCTGCCCAACACCAGCTGGCCGAACAAGAAGACCACCGGTTGGAACGTTCCGACGGGGCTCAACATCGGGGTGAACAACCCTACCGACGAGTGGCATCCCAAGGACGAGAACGTCTTCTCCCTGTACTCGCAGGGGGACGCCGGCGTCACCGGCTACGCGGCGGCGCAGATCAGCGAGCGGTTGCCCGTGGACGACACCCGCTGGTACCAGTTCTACTCCTTCAACGCCGCGCACCGCTGCAGGGCCGAGATGCGGATGATCTGGTTCGACGCCTCGGGTGCGCAGATCACCAGCCAGACCAACTGGACGGGCGGGGCCACCGTGGCCACCGGCGGCGTGGATCCGAAGAACTACACTCAGATGGGCTTCAAGTCGGTCAAGCCGCCTGCAGGCGCGGTGCAGGTCGAGGTGGGGCTCGGCAAGTGGGGGACGGTCTCGGGCGAGACTAACAGCTGGATGTTCATCTGGCGCCCCTACTTCGGTGAGACCTACGAGGGCAACACCGCCTGGAACCCCTACGTGCCCGGCAACGGCACCACGGTCTTGGACGACACGTCCTCACGCCTCGCTACGGCCGAGACGGTCATCGGCACGGCCAGCTCGGGGCTCGTCAAGAAGACCGAGGACCTGAACGTCCAGATCAACAAGGCGGGCGACGGCATCAACGCAAAGTTGACCGACACCCGGCTGGTGGTGGGCGACGCCAACAGCGGCCTAGTCCAGAAGGTCACCTCGCTGGACAGCCAGCTCAACACCCAGGGCACCGGCGTGGCGGCCAAGCTCACGGACCTGACCACCACGGTCACAGATCCGACTAACGGTCTCACCAGCCGGATGAGCAGGGCTGAGACGCGTTACGGGCAGCTGCCCGTTCGCTTTCTGGTCAGGTCGGCGGGCTACGCCGGAACGGATGCTCCCTGGGGCAACACGAGCACGGGCCTGTACGCTGCTGACGGGACGGCTCTGTTTGCCGTGGGTCGCAGCTACGGTGCGGTCGTGTTCGGCAGCGGCAGCAACGCCATCTCGTTTTCGAAGGTGTACGACGTCTACGGGAGCACCGCTGCGGCCACCGAGCTGGCCAACATGCTGAACGGCGTGACGAAGGGCCAGACGATCGTCATCATGACGAACGACGAGCCTGTCAACAACCACTTGCAGGCCGACCTGCTCGCCGCCATGGAGGGCATCGGCGCTGGACAGGGCTACCGCAACATCAAGAACCGGGGCGCGTACGTGCTCATCGGTCGTGCGGGCCTGGGCAAGGGCAGGGGCCTGGAGCTGGTCGGCGGCCTCGTCGACAGCGACCCCAAGGCCTTCGTGGAGACCTACTTCGACCTGTACAAGGGCATCCCCGACCTGTCGGGCAACGGCGACGCCGTCGGCACCAACGCGCGCCTGACCACGACGGAGAGCACCCTCTCCGACCCGAGCACGGGCGTGGTGAAGCGCCTCGCGGACCTCTACACGGACGTCAACACGGGCTCCACCAGCGTCAAGGGTCGCCTCAGCACCGCCGAGACGGCCATCAGCACCAACGACACCGCCATCACGAAGCGGGCGTCGGTGCTGGAGAGCGCTGCGCTGCTGGACGGCGCTGCCCTGAACGCGAACCCACGCTTCGGCGTCTGGCCCACCGACCAGGAGCTGCCGCTGGGCTACAACTGGTGGAACAAGCCCTCGGGCGCCTCTGCTACCCGCATCACGCAGGACGCCTTCGGCACCGGCTCGAAGAACGTGCGCATCGTCGCGCCCGCCTCCGAGTGCGGCTTGGGTATGGTTAACGTGCCGTTCATTGTCAAGGGCTGGTACGTCATCGACGTCGCGGCGGCCATCCGCAGCGGCGACTGGAGGGGTGCCGGCGTGACGGCCGGGGGCCAGGCGAGCATCGACTTTGCCTCTACGCCCGATAACGACGGCGTGACCACCAGCTCCGCGAGCGTGGTGGACAGGCGGTGGACGCAGCTGGTGTACATCGGCACCGGCGGCAACGTCAACTTCCACTGCATGGCCAATTGGACGCCGTTCAACAAGGGGTTGGTGGCTAAGACCGTAGACTTCGTGTCGGCCTCGATCCGCCCCGCCTCCCGCGCGGAGGTGCTGGGTCAGCAGGCCAGCGAGTCGCTGCTCGGAGACAACGGCGTGATCGCGCGCCTCGGCAGCACCGAGACGGCCATCGGCAACAAGGACAGCGGTCTCGTGAAGAAGACCGAGGACCTGTCGGTGCTGCTCAACGCCGCCAACACTGGTGTCGTGGCCCGGCTCGGCAGCGTGGTAACCGCGGTGGGTGACGCCAACAGCGGCCTCACGCAGCGCGTGAACACTGCGGATACCATCTTCAAGAAGTCGGCGCAGAGCATCCTGCCCACCAGCATCGGCAACCCGAGCCAGTGGACCAACGATGAGGGCAACATCAACGCCACCGGCTTCGTGATGAACGACGGCCACTTCATCATGATGGACGAGAACTTCCCGGCGTTCGTGTCGGCGGCGGGCGAGTCCATCCTGATCTCGGCGATGTGGTTCTTCAAGCCGCAGAAGGACCGCACCTACCGCATCGTGTGGAAGGTGCGTCGCCTGGGCAACGTGTCCAGCGGCAACTCGCAGGTTCACGCTGGCTTCTTCTGGCGGGCGTCCAACAACACCGGCAACTACTCGCAGAGGCAGCTGCAGTCGTCGGAGATCGTGGACAACGCGTGGGACTATACCACGATCGTCCACGACATGAGGGCCATCGCCAACATGGCCTGGGCTCGCCCTCGCATCCACCTCAACGTGAACGCGGGCGGTGGCGTGAGGTACGCCGTCGCCGGCTGCGAGGTCTATGACGTCACCGAGGAGTACGCCTCGAACGGTCGCATCACCAACGTCGAGACGACGCTGGGCGACGACACCAAGGGTCTGGTCAAGCGCACCAACGACATGCTGGCCACGTTCAACACCCCGACGACGGGCGTGCTGGCGCGCATCGGCACGGCGGAGACGGCCATCGCCGCCAACGACAGTGCGATCACCCAGAGGGCGAGCGTGCTGGAGTCGTCGGTGGGCCGGAAGGAGTACCTCAACAGGAACGCGGCCTTCACCGAGCCGGGCTACACGGGCGCGCAGAACAGCCTGCCCGCGTACTGGGACGTGTGGAGCATGGACGGCGGGGGCTACCGCGGCGGCTGGATCAGCCAGAGCCCCAGCAACTACGGGGCCGTCCGACCGGTCCAGGTGGACAGGCAGGGCACCAACTGCGGCCTCCGCAACACCCTGTACGGCCAGTTCCCCAAGGGCTGGTACGTGCTGGAGTGCGAGGTGCGCCTGGAGGACGGCAACTCCCTGGGCGCGGGCGTGTACACGGAGTTCAACAACGGCCACACCGGCCGCCTGAACTTCAACACCGACCCCGACACCGACGGCTACACTGGACCGCACGGCACGGGCAACTACAGCTTCACCAAGCTGGTGTACAACGGCAACAACACGGGTCAGATCCAGCTCTACATGATGGCTGGCTGGGACGGGTTCGCCGGGTACCAGGGCTTCCTGCGCACCATCTGGCAGAAGTGCGGCATCAGGCCGGCGACCACCGCCGAGGTGGAGTCGGGCAAGGTGTCGGGCATCAGCGCCAAGGTGAGCACGCTGGAGGGCACCGTAGCCGACCAGACCGGCAAGCTGACGGCGTACTTCAGCAAGACGGCCTCCGTGCCGGGGGCGGACGCGACGGTTGAGATCGTCGCCACCAACGCCTCCGGTCAGCCCACGTCTAACGTGGCGCTCACGGCGACCACCATCTCGCTGAAGAACAAGGCCGACGGCAGGGTGATCCCGGCTCTCACCGCTGAGGGCGGCAACGTGATCATCGCCAACGACCTGGTGGGCGGTAACGGCCGCATCATCTGGAAGTCGAGCACCCACATGAAGGTGAGCGGGACGGGCTTCGGCTCGGCCAACCAGTTCATCGAGTGGTACGGGCCCGTCAAGAACAGCGTCAGCGAGTGCACCGAGGCCCAGGCCGTGTACTACCTGCGCACGGACGGTCAGGCCTTCTTCAACGGCAGCATCGCCGAGGGCCAGCTCCGCAACCAGAAGACCACCTACGACTACGGCAACAGCTCCGTCGCGGTGGGTCCCTTCGTAACCAACGGCAAGACGCGCTACTTCGTGGCGAGCCTGGCCTTCTCGCTCACGGGCACCCGCTGGTCCAACCACGCGGACGGAGGCGCCACCAGGGGCAACTTCCTGCTGGAGCGTCTGAACAGCGACAACACCTGGACCACGCTAGGCACCGGCTCCCTCGGGAACTACCGCTACGAGAGCGCCAACAACGGCGTCGCCAACGAGGGCGAGCCGTCTCTCGTGCGCAAGTCCGCTTCCGGGACGATCGAGTTCACCGACACCACCGGCGGCACGAACCCGATCCAGCTGCGCGCGAGGGTGTACGACTTCAGCGACGGGGGCGTCACCGGCAAGGCCTACCAGGCCGACGTCGTCGTGGAGCAGCTGCAGATCACCACCTACGAGCCCTAGGGGGCCTCTCGGGGGAGGGCAATCCCGCCCTCCCTCCACGATAGACAGAGTGAGACAAGTAATGGCTACCAAGGAAGAGCTCGACAACTTCTACGCCGCGATCCGGGCCTCCGAGAAGGAGCTCGTCGAGGCGATCGACGCCATCGCCAAGGACGTCACCGGTCGGCTCGACGCGCTGGCGGAGGGCGTGCCCACCAACGGCCAGGACAGCGCGGCGTGCCAGCTGCTGAACCGGGTGCGCGGCGCTGTTGGCATGGCCTTCGGCTTCGACCTCGAGAACGTGAAGCGCTCGTACGGGGTCGGCGCGGACGAGGCCGCCGAAGCGCCCGCGACCGAGGCGTGACCATACGGAGGGCTCGCAGGAGCGACCTGCCGGCCCTCTCGAGGCTGTCGAGGTCGCTCTTCGAGAAGTACAACGACCCCGACTTCCCCGTGACGGAGGCGTCGTGCGCCGAGGCGTTCGAGACCTTCGCACGCATGCCCTACTTCAGGGTGATGGAGCGCGGGGACGCGGTGGTGGGGTGGCTGGCGGCGGGCGAGGGGGCTGGCATGTTCCACTCTTCGACCAAGGCGCTGAGCCAGCTGTACTACCACAGCGAGCTGTCCGGCCTCTCCGCCGCGAGGGCGCTGGTGGAGTTCCACGAGAACCTGTTCCTGTTCGCGGAGTCCAGGGGCTACGAGGTCGTCGTCACGAGCAGCGTGCTGCCTTCGTCCGAGACGTTCTCAAGGCTCCTGGAGAGGGCGGGGTGGACGCGCGGGGAGCGCCGCCTCACCCGGCGGACCCGCTGGCACCCGCTCGCCAAGGCAGGGGCGGCTCGGGCGGCTCCCCGGTGCGAGGGTGCCGGGTCGGCGTCGCGCCGCTCTCCGGGGCTCTCTGCTAGGGGCGCGGACCTGCGCACCCGCGAGGAAGCCGACGCGGGCTGACCGCGTGCGGGGCCGGCTTCGCGCCACCCCGTTAAATTAACCCTTAGGCGCCCTCCCCTGCGGCTCCCTAGCGTGAGCTGGTATAGAGGGGTAGACCCTAAGAGAGACCCTCCCCTAAGGGATGAGATGAGATGGAAGAGGACACGGGTGGTGTGGAGATCCCCACCCAGTCGCAGAGGCGGGCGGGCCGGTTCATGTACTGGCTCGGCGGCAGCTGGAGCGCGTTTGCGGCCAGCTACATCACCGCCATCACCTTCTTCGACGTTCCGAAGGAGAACGTACGCTTCGCCGACACGGTGCTAGGCTTCCTGCTGGGCACGGTAGTGACGAGCGTCCTGAACTTCTACTTCGGGTCGAGCAAGTCGGCACACAACCAGGAGGAGATACTGATCGCCACCGCCAAGAATGGAGAGCTGAAGTGATGAAGATCCTGAAGATGCTGGTGGGCCTGTACGAGCTGTACAAGGTCCAGCAGAAGGTGGACCCGAGGGCGAAGCCCGCCACCGTGGTCATCGAGGCGGGCACCCAGGCCGCCGCCACCGCGATCGCGGACAAGATCGCGAGGGGCAACCCGACGGTCAACGTGGCCGTCACCGCCGCCACCCACGAGGCCGTGTCGGCCCTGGAGCGGCTGGCCGAGAAGAGGCTCCGCAAGTGAACGTGCCCAAGGGATACGAGTGGCTCGCCACCGTGGGCGTCCTACCCCTGACCATCCAGCGAGGCCTGGAGCTGCTCGGCACCGTCGAGACGCCCGGCAAAGCCTCCAACAAGGTGATCATGGGCTGGGCGGACGAGGTGGGCGTGCCCAAGCTAGGCTACAGGTACACCGGGGACGACGTGCCCTGGTGCGGCCTGTTCGCCGCCGTCGTGAGCCAGCGCGCGGGGAAGCCCGTGCCGTACGGCCCGCTCTACGCCCTGAACTGGGGCAACGTCGGAACACCAGTGAAGGAGCCCGTCCTCGGCGACGTGCTCACGTTCAAGCGGGAAGGGGGTGGTCACGTCGGCTTCTACATCGCGGAGGACGCCACGGCGTACCACGTGCTGGGGGGCAACCAGTCGGACAAGGTCTGCGTGACGCGGATCGCCAAGAACCGGCTGTACCGGGCCCGCCGGCCCGCGTTCAAGACGGCGCTGCCCGCGTCGGCCCGACGCTACCTCGTGCAGGGCAGCGGGGCGCTCTCGCAGAACGAGGCGTAACGGACGCGCAAAACCGAGCATCTTATATGATATCCACCTGGGAGGTCTCTTCGGAGGTCTCCCCTTTATTTGAGGTGCTCAATGAGTATCAACCTGCTGTCCGTCGACAACACAGAGCTCAAGCTGTTCTACAGCGTGGACGAGGCGAACAAGTTCCTCAAGGCGTACGGGAAGGCCCCGATCGAGGGGAACCCCAGCGGCTGCGTGTGGAGCAAGCTGGTGGACAACGAGTTCCTCGTCGTCTACATCAACCCCGAGCGCCGAGGGCTGCGCCTGCAGGCCACGGTGGCCCACGAGGCCGTACACGCCGCGGTCGCGCTGTTCAAGGAGATCGGCGAGGACGACCCCGGCGAGGAGACCATGGCCTACGCCGTGGGCAACCTCTACAAGCTCATCGCCGAGGCCATGGAGGACACCGGCGAGTATCACTTCTAGGAGAAGACAATGTTCAAGCAACTCTCGGATGCCTCCCGCAAGGCGTCAACCCGGCTGGCCAAGGCCGCCGCCGCCCTGGAGAGCCCCGCGCTCGGCAAGATGGCCATGAGGCTGTCTCAGCTCTCCCAGGCCCTCTCGTAACAACCTAAGCGTCCTCCGGGGCGCCTTTATTTCGCAGGAGACTCTCCATGCTCGAAGCGCCAGTCCAGGTCGGCCTCACCGAGGGCCGCTACCTCTGCCTCACCCTCTGGTTCGAGTGCGACTTCCCGTACGCGTTCAGGACCGACAGCCGCCGCGCCGCGGAGCTCAACCACAGGGCGGCCTTCACCGGCCACCCCGTGACCATCCGGTCGGCCCGCGTGTTCGACTCCCACACGGGCGAGGTCATCGCCCAGTTCATCCGCTGACGAGGAGAAGCCAAGTGGACTACATCATGTTCCTGAAGGTGGAGCTCAAGATGCTCCGCATCGCCATCACCGACGGCCGCGAGCCGACCGACGAGGACCTGGAGATGGCCATCGTCGTGCTGCTCGAGGTCAGCGAGCCGATCGTCGTCCGAGCCGCCGTGCTCGAGTACAGGCGGATCGAGTCCGAGAGGGCCGCCGTCGAGGCGTTCTGCGACCTCATCCTGCGGAGCCCGATGTGAGGTTCCTCTGGAGGGGCGAGGACCTGCTGGTCCGGAAGGGCCGGTACCCGAACGGCTCCGACGCCTGGGTGGCGACCCGCTTCGGCGAGCCGTCCCTTACGCTGACCGTGGCGATGGGCTACAAGCCCCCGCCCGGCTTCGTGCTGATCAAGAACTACTCCGAGAACGAGGGTGTGCTGGACGCGTTGGTCGAGCAGCACATCGTCGAGGACACGAAGGCGAGACTGGACGCCGGCTTCGCCCTGGAGGGCGTCGCGGTGTGCCGCGCCCTGTTCGATCCCATCCCACTCTTATCGAGAAGGTAAACGCCATGCAGAAGTTCTACGAAGTCGCCGTCCGCGTGCTGGACGCAATCGCAGGCCGCCTCGACGCCGCCGCCAACACCCTCGCCGACACCAGCGAGTGCTTCGCCGCCAAGGCGCAGGGTAGCTGGATCGAGTACGAGTACCCCGAGTTCACCACCTACGAGGCCAGCACCGACCAGGACGGGCTGCGCCGCACCTACCGGAACGCGATCAACTGCGAGACGAACGCCAAGCGCGTCCGCCTCTTCCTCGACCACCAGCTGGTCAACGAGTTCTCGTTCCGTACGAACCTGTGACCGACCGCCCTGGGCAAGGCGTTAAAGGGCCCGCCCACCTAATTTCTTAACCGGAGACCGGACATGACCGACTACAAGGGGCCGTCCCAGCGCGAGCGCAGGGTCGCCCACTCTGAGATGCGCAGGGAGCGCAGGGAGTTCGCCGAGGCCGCGCTGCCGCAGTCGCGGGAGGAGCTCAACGCCATGGACAAGGCGCTGGTCAAGCTCCTGCAGGCCACCGGCGCCTTCGAGATGAAGATCACCGTGCTGCCGCCCAACTTCGACAGCTCGATCGGCTCGTACCGCGTCGAGATGGTCCACCCCAAGGGCACCGCCGTCGGGGGCGGGGTCCACATCTGGGACGCCGTCTTCATGGCCCGCGCGGCCGTCTTCGACGCGCTGAACAAGGAGGACGAGATCCAGTCGGTCCCGGCCGACCAGGCCCCCGCCCCGACCCCCGCGCCCGCGCGCGAGAAGGTCAGCGCCGCGGACCTCTTCCCGTGATCCGCGCCGCCACCCGCGTGTGCCTGCTGCTCCTGCTGCTCGTGCCCGCCTACTTCGCCTTCTCCGTAATCGTCTACAACCTGAGGACCTGAGCCATGAAGTTCGACAACATCGAGGAGATCGCCGCGAACTCGTTCCGCGACTTCCACTGCAAGGGGCTGGACTACGTCTGCCTCCTGCGCCGCCCGCAGCTCACGCTCAAGGCGTACTTCTTCGAGGGCGACGTCTCCCGCGCCCCCGAGGCCGTTGTGCCGCACGACCACCGCTACGACTTCTACACCACGGTGCTGTGCGGCTCCGTGATGAACCGCGAGTTCCGGGAGAGCTCTGTCGGCGAGGTGTACCAGCGCTTCTCCTACGAGACCCCGCTGAACGGCGGGGACGGCTTCGCCTGGGAGTGCGAGACCCGGCTGCAGCACCTGGGCACCAAGACCTTCGTCCCCTCGACCGGCTACTTCTCCGAGGCCGCGGGCCTGCACACCATCAGCATCGCGGACCCGCTGACGGTCCTGCTGCTGGCCCAGTTCGAGGACAAGGTCGACGGGCCGACCTCCGCCTTCCGGGCCGGCGACGGCAGGCAGGAGCCCTCGCTCGACGGCCTGTACAGCAAGCCGGACGAGGACTACGTCAAGCGCCGGCTCCGCCAGCTGAGGGGGCTCGGCATATGAGCGTCATCACCTTCGACGAGCTACGCCGCGTCTCCCACGAGCGCGCCGAGGCGATCGGCGACACCTCGCTCTGGTCGCTCTCCGACTGGGCCGTCGAGTTCGGCGGCGAGGCCGGCGAGCTGCTCGACGCGCTGAAGAAGCTCAACCGCCTGCGGGCCGGCTTCGACGACAAGCGCAACCTCACCGAGCTCCAGTGCAAGCGGGCGATCGCCAAGGAGGTGGGCGACGTCGTGATCTCGCTGCAGCTGTTCTGCAACCAGCTCGACATCGACGTGGACGTCGCCGTGCGCGACAAGTTCAACGAGACCAGCGAGAAGCTCGGCCTGCCGCACAGGCTCGGCGAGTGATCGGCCACGCCGAGGAGATGGCCGCCCGCCTGGAGGGCCTCAGCCTCCTGCACACCCTGACGCCCCTCACGAGGGCGTGGTGGGAGGGCCGCAAGCTGCGCATGGAGGGCGACCTGTTCGGCAAGCTCGAGCGCCCCTTCCGGGGAGACGAGGTCTGCCGATGGTCCACCCGCCACGGCTGGCAGTTCACCTTCCGAGACGCCGACGGTCGGGAGCACCTCCACGCCGTCACCATCTTTCAAACCTATCGCCAAGCGGAGGACTACATGAAGAGCTTCATCGATCGAAATCAGGGGGACCACGAGGGAGGCGAGGCCAAGCAGCAGAGCGACGACGCCGCCTCCGAGGGCACGGACGCGCCCGACGGGAGCTCCGACTAGGTGGCCGGCGCAAGGTGGCAGAAGCCGCCCACCCCGAAGAAGTGCAACAAGCTGGCCGCCAAGAGGAAGCTGAGCCGCGACGTCAAGCGTGCGACCGGCTTCCTGGGCCTGCTCAAGAGGAGGAAGAAGTGAGCGACAGCGCGCACATACTGGAGTTCTGGTACAAGAACCACCGCGACGACGAGGAGCGCCGGCAGGTCCTGCCCATGGGCCTACGCTTCGGCACCTCGGAGTACTACCCCGAGCCCCAGTGGCTGCTCCAGGCCTACTGCTTCGACAGGCGGGAGGTCCGGGAGTTCGCCATGCTGCGCATCGAGGGCATCACCTAGCGCGCGGAAAAGCTGCCATCTTATATGATATCCTCCTAGGTATCAAAGAGTCCCTAACCGGAGAATTGAAATGGAAGCGCTCGTACTCGGTTTCTTCACGATCGTCACCTACTGCTTCATGGGCATCATCAAGATGTTCGTGATGGCGGCCACGGTCCTGTTCGGCAACGGCAACCGCCGCGGCTGAGGACGCGGAAAAGCGGGTATCTTATATGATATCCTCCTAGGTATCACCTGAAACTCAAGTGGGAGATTAGTTATGTTCGGTCTCGGTTTCTTCGCAAGCATCAAGCTCGTCCAGTACTCCATCGTCCTCGCGGCGATCGTGCTGATCGTCTGGGGTCTGTTCTCGATCTTCGGCTGGATCTCGGCCATGGGTCTCATGAACCGCGCCAGCAAGAACCTCGATCACTCGTCGGCGTCGTTCAAGCGCAACGGCGACCCGCGCTGGACCGTGGACCGCTGATGCGGTCTGCAGCCGGGGCGCTCGCGACTGGGGTCAAACTCAGCGGAGCGCTCCTGCTCGGGTTCTTGATGTTCAAGATCCCCCTCATGGGGGTCTACAAGCTCACCGGCGGCACGTTCGCCGTGTTCAAGGTGCTGGCCGTGGTATTCGCGGTCTGCGCCTTCGTCAACAGCACGAGAGACCCGGGCAAGTCTTAAAACTGCCCGCCTACCTAATATTTTTACGGCCACAGCCCTGACCAGGCTCTAAACTGGTCTCCCACCTAATTTTTTAACGGAGATGAAGATGCGTAAGAGCTGGACAAAAGGCACGCAGGCGCAGCAGATGACCCCGCTCGGCTCCGGCGAAGAGGGCTACCAAGGCTTCGACTACGGCGGCGCGAAGCCGAAGGGCGGCCACAAGACCGGCGACATGGCCCGCAGCTTCCAGCCCTCGGAGCTCATCGATGGCTGACGTCGCGGTCATCCTAGAGAAGCTCAAGAACTGGGCGCCGGGCGAGGACCCCTGGCCCATGTGCGAGCTGATACACGGCTGGCGACCCGGCCTCAAGTCCCTGATACTGCCCGACTACGGCGGAGGGCTGGACGAGTCCGTCCGGCTGGTGCCCGTCGTGAACGGCAGGCTCGCGACCTGGGAGGTCGGCTCGGGCCAGGTCTCGCCCGACTACTTCGGCGCGCAGGCGACCGTCAAGCATCCCGACGTGGCGTACGAGACCACGGGCCGCTCGGGCTCTCCGGGGTTCGCCCTGGCGATGGCGGTCATCCACTTCTGCAGCGTCAACGACATCTATTCCTAAGCGATCTAGACACGACCTCGAGATGCAAGTGCTCTACGCGCTCCCCCTGCTGGCGGGGGCGCTCGCGGCTGCGGCCATCATGGCCATGACCGGAATGTGACAGAAAAGCACGAACAGAAAGAGGAACGAGCGTGAGATCGAAGACCATGACACCGTCGTACATGATTGGCAAGTGCTTCCTATTCTTCGTAGTGTTCGCACTGGCCGCCAAGTTCGCGGTGATCGTGGGCTCGTTCTTCGCGCTCGCCCTCGCCCTACACGTTGTATCGAGGTAAGATGAAAGCCAAACTCAAGAGCCTCGTCGAGAGGCGCCTCGAGGAAGAGGTCAACGTACGTAACCCACTGAAGTACCTGAAGGACTACCCCGTCGAGGCTTACCTCGACACGGTGGTCTCCGTCGTCTACCTGTACACGCGCGTCAAGAAGGGCAACGGCGCGCAGAGCATCTACATGGCCGAGCTGGTGGCGGCCATCGGCCACGGAGTGCGGTCGAAGCTCAAGCTCCGCAGGGACTCGGGCATGGCCGCAAAGACGGGCGGCTTCCTGCTCTGGAACTTCGAGCAGCTGATGATGCTCAGGGTGAAGAAGGGGCAGGGCCACAAGGGCCACGCGGCCTACATAGTCGAGGTGCTCGACGACGACGCCATCTGCGAGATGTGGTCCGACGTGGGCTCTAGCGCCGTGGAGAAGCTGCCGGCCGAGCAGCCCTATGACGCTTGGCAGGGTACCCGGCACGCGACCGGGCAGCAGATGGTGAAGACGGGCAGCAAGGACGTGCTGGACGCGATCTCCCCGGAGACGCACCCGGTGCTGTTCGACTGTCTGAACCGCTCGCAGGAGGTGGGCTGGCGCGTCAACGAGGACGTGTACCGGACGCACCTCTGGGCGCTCCGCAACAAGACGGAGGCGTTCAGCGACATCTGGGAGCAGCACAACCCGGAGTCGCGCGCGACCAAGATGAGGGAGGCGAAGGCCATCGGCGACGTGGCCCGTCGCTTCCTCGGCAAGACGTTCTACCACCTGTACTACTACGACTTCCGCGGGCGCAAGTACCCGACGACGGCGTACCTGCACGAGCAGGGCTCCGACCTCGCCCGCGGCCTCCTGTACCGCGCCGAGCGCAAGCCCATCGGCACCGAGGGCTTCTTCTGGCTGCTGGTCTCCATCGCCAGCAACTGGGCGGGCGACGCGGGGCGCGACGACAAGCTGAAGACCGACAAGATCCCCTTGAAGGACAGGTACGACTGGTGCCTGGACAACGAGGAGATCCTGCTGTCGTACGCGGAGTCCCCGAAGGTGAACCAGGGCTGGATGCACGCCGACAAGCCCTGGCAGTTCCTGGCCGCCTGCGTCGAGCTGATGCATCTCCGGGTGTGGCAGTCTCGCAACGGCTGGGAGAACTACAACTACGAGTCCGGGCTGGAGTGCTACATCGACGGCTCCAACAACGGCTCCCAGCACCTCGCCGCCCTCACCCGCGACGAGGAGACGGCCCCGCACGTGAACCTGGTGCCGCAGGACCTGCCGGGCGACCTCTACAAGTACGTCGCCGACCACGTGTGGGCTCGCATCAAGCTCGAGGTGGACGCGTACCCTCCGTCCGACCGCGAGGCCTGCGAGCGCTTCATCGACACCCTCACCGAGTTCAAGAAGGCGATCAACCTGTCCGAGCCGAAGAGCGACCAGCGCAAGCTGCTCGTCGAGGAGATCAGGGACTTCAAGCTCAAGAACCCGCGGGTGGCCGACCTCTCCAGCCCCGTCTACTGGCTGAGGATCACCGACGCCAAGCAGCGCCGCAAGATCGTGAAGCGCAACGTGATGACCCTCCCGTACGGCGGCACCCCGTATGGCCTGGGGCAGCAGCAGATTGACGACTCGAAGAAGCACGGCATCGACGAGCTGCTGTACATGGAGCACAAGTGGGGCTCCTACCTGGGCAGGGTGGTCTTCGACGACTGCCGCGTGTCGCTCAGGCGCCCCATGCAGCTGCTGTCGGTCTTCGAGAACGCCGGCAGGGCCGCCGAGGAGGCGGGCGAGTTCCTGAGCTGGACCGTGCCCGTAACCAAGTTCCCGGTGGTCCAGTACTACACAGAGGGCCGGGTCAAGAAGATCTGGGTGCAGTACGGGCCCCCGAAGGGCGAGCGGCTGTCCACCGGCTACTACGTCAACACCATCCAGCTGGCGGTCTGCTTCATCGAGGACCAGGTGCCGTCGAAGGGCAAGCAGGTGTCGGGCGCGTCGCCCAACGCCATCCACTCGCTCGACGCCGCCCACCTCGCGATCACCGCCAGCAGGGCCAGCTTCCCGGTGACCACGATCCACGACTCCTTCGGCTGTCACCTGTGCGACATGCCGGAGCTGTTCAGGCTAATCCGGGAGACCTTCGTCGAGCTGCACTACGCGGAGCCGCTCGGCGACATCATGGAGGACATCAGGGGCGACATCAGCGAGGTCGAGTTCGGCAACCTCGACCTGTCGCTCGTGCTGGACTCCGAGTACTGCTTCGTCTGACACAACCCTAAGGAGGCTACATGAAGACCTACAAGAACGTGAACCAGCTGCACTCGGTCGGGCTGTACGAGATCGCGGCCGAGATGGTCGGCGCGATGGAGAACGACGTCCACAACGACTTCTCCGACGTGCTGGGCGGGGACGTCCACCTCGTCGAGGAGCGGGACGACCTGCTCAAGGTCGAGGGCACGGCGAAGTTCGACGGCGGCCTCCGCACGAACCCGCTCGTGTCCGTACCCGGCTACGACTCGGCTCACTACC
>Ga0182194_1000003_pt1 | contig 65272 bp, 86 predicted proteins | sample G5R1MG_34_FD_128377 | JGI IMG/M metagenome (GOLD analysis project Ga0182194, IMG submission 128377) | Switchgrass phyllosphere microbial communities from Michigan, USA - G5R1_MAIN_12SEP2016_LD1 MG | ecosystem: Host-associated > Plants > Phyllosphere > Phylloplane/Leaf | place: USA: Michigan...
GTCTCCCACCGCTCCGTAGGACTCTTCAATGAAAGGAGGACCCGCGACCGGGGGGGGGTGGGTGCCGGTGGTCGAGCCGCGGCGCGCGGCCTGATCGCGACCAGCTGGCACGCTGCGCAGAATATCGAGCCGCAAGCGTTGGCAAGAATTGACAACGCCACACGACTCGGGCAGTCATGGGGCACAGGAAGCGACCGAGTCGCCGCTTCCACCACAGCGAAGGGAACAGGCCACCATGCCAAGCAAGCTAGAACTCGCAATCGTCGGCGCTCTCTGCATTGTGCTGGCCATCATCATGGGTGGCATGGCTGACTATGCCGCCGACCGCATGGCATGCAACGGCACCCGTAACCCCGCCATGTGCGAGCTTTCCTTGCAGGCTGGCTCTAGCGTCCCGCATGCGGTTGACGCTGGCAACGGGGAGGCCTGAGCCATGGCCATCACCACCGAGCCCGCCGCACGCGCCGCAGGCTATGTGCAACCGCTCTTCGCAGAGTCTGACTTCAATTCGTGCGACATCCTCGTCCGCGATGGCGTGGACCTGGACGGCACGTTCCGCGCCTATGTGCAGGACTGGAACGAGGTTGTGCGCTTTAACGGCTGGATGTGGTGCTTTGAGCCCATAGCCGCCGAAACCTTGGGAGCCTGAGCCATGCAATGGCAAATGAACGAGCCTGAATTGTCCGCTCTGTTGGCGCAGACTGACAGCCTAGAGCTAAGCGGCGTCATGGAAGACAAGGCCGCAGGCTTTTGCGAAGCGGTCGAGACGTACGCGGAAGCGCAATTCTTTTCCGTTTACAGCCATGTTCCCGACCAAGGCGCGGATTGCATAGCCGACTTTGACACACTGAGCGAGGCGCGCGAATGGGCCACCGCGTTGGCCAATGCGCACGGGTGGGAAGTTACAGAGCGGGGCGACCTGCCATTGATACGAAAGGCTTGACCATGTGGACGCAAGGTAAAGACAAGGCGCGCCCCGGCATGTTCGCCTATGAACTATGGGACGGGCGCACCATGGTTAGCGAGCAAGGCGGCTTTGCCACCGCACAAGGGGCCTGCCGCGCCGCCGAACAAGCGCAACGCGCCTATCTCTTCCCCGTACCTATCGAGCCCTGCCCGTGGACGCTGGACAACGTTCTAGCAGCCATGTCCGACGATGATCTTCTAGCCGAACTGGAAGCCTAAGCCATGTCACACCTGATCCTTGCTCTTTTCGCCCTCGCTGGCCTGATGGCTTGCGCGATCATCGCAATAGAAATTCGCCGCGCGTTCCTGCCCCATAGCCTTGTGCGCGAATTGGCGCGCCGCGTACGTGACGAGCGCTACACCGTTAGCGTGATCTTCCGGGATGTTCCCCGGCCCCACCACCACGATTAAGGCGAAACCTAGCGGGGCTCCGGCTCTGCGATGGTCGCGCGGGATTGTTCGCCCCGCGCCTGATGAGCCGAACACGAAAGGGAAACTACCATGGCCGCTACCTCAAGCACGCTTCGCGATCCTAGCCGCTCCCCCATCGCAAAGAGCCGCGCCCTTACGCGCCGCGCCGAACGTCGCGAAAAGAGCGCGCGCCTGTTCCTCGCTTTTGTGTTCCCTGCTGATCTGTCCGGCTTTGCCGCGCCGTTCGCTCGCTGATCTGGAGGCTATGACCATGGCAAAGCGCTTTCCCACCCCCTCGCATGGCCTTTCCGTCCGGCATCTCGACAGCGAAGCTCGCAACATCGATTGGGGCGACGTTCGCGGCGAATATGACGATGGTTACTCGGTTATACTGCCCGATCCGACCTATGGTGATTGGCAGGAACGCGACAGCAACCCTCCCGCGCGCATTGCAAGGCGCAGCGCGCGTTCGGTCATGAATGACGATGACCGCGCCGAATTCGAGCAGACGGAAGCGCACGACGAATGGCGCGATTCCTTTGAGCCGATGATGAATTACGCGTGGCCTGTGTCGCTTGCTTATGGCGTTGGCCTGAAGGAAGCCGTTGCGCTGATCGAAAGGCATGCGGGCGCTTGCTCGGTGATCGAGTTGAGCGACGAAGCGGGCGAGCGCCTTTATGGCGATGATGCACCGGATTACATCATCGCTCTGACAGGCGGCGGCATGAACCTAAGCGACCATATCGCCGCCGCATATCTCGCGTTCGGCTGCATTCCTCCCGAACGCGTTCTCTCCGGCCTTGCTGGCGTCATCTCAAAGGAAAAGGCGCGCCGCATACCGTTGCAGGCGGCATATCGCGAAGCATCGAAGCACTACGCTTTGCGCGGCAAGCGGCTGCGTGAACAGGCGCGGCGCGTCTCCAAGGGGGAATATTGATCGCATAGGCGAAACCGCGCGCCAGCCGGTGCGCGGTCCAGCCGGGGAGGGCTCCCGGCTGCTGATGAGCCAGCCCGACGAATGGGAACGAACGATGAGCGATGTTGAGTTTATGAGGGCGCACGAAGCCGGTTGCGAGTTGCTTGGACGGGGGACCGGCGTGCCGGAATCGTTGTCCGATCTGGCGGACCATATAACCCGCGTGGTGTGCAACCCATCTGACGGCTTGATTGCCGCGCTGGGCCGCGTTCTGCTGCGTCACCGCGAAACCGCCCATATTCCAGCCGCGCCGGAAGGCGGCGCTCTTTCTTGCTGCAACGGCGTGGGATGCAGCGACTGCGGCCCCGGCGCGCAAGCGCTGGCACGCATGGAAGCAACCATGGGCGCGTCGCTTTACGGCTGGCTTGTGGAAGAGATGGGCATGGAGCCGGAGCATTCGGGCGGCGGCTGCGCCATGCTTCGCCATACGGCTGCAAGCGGCGCTTATCTGCTGGTGACAGATGCGAGCGGGACCGGCTTGCCTGCGATGGATGACTGGTGCGTTGGCGTTTATCCAGCCGAACCGGGAGGCGGAATCGATGCTTTCGCGCTGCTCTACAGCAATGCAGCGGAGAAAGCGGATTACGGAACGCAGATGACGCTCCGGCAGGCTGTAGCTGCGGCTTGCGGCATCGCTGCGGAATGGGAAGCGCCAGCCGCTGCGGAACCGTGCGCCTTGGAGATTGGCGCGGCTCTTGTTCGCGATGCCGTCAACTTGCTCGATGTGGTGGAGCATTGCGACGACGAAGCGCTTGCAGACGGCGTGCTCAAGGTGATGACCGACGACGGGCGCTTGTATCGCGTTGCCGTCACTGTGTTGGAGGCGCGCTGATGCCCCGCTATTCTGTCCCGCTCACCATCCTAGCAAGCATCACGGTAGACGCGCCGGACGCTGCTTCCGCGCGGAAAGAGGCGGTCCGCTTTGCGGAGGGACATGGAAGCGACACCGGCTTGTTCATGGACGGCTGGAACGATGTGCAGCGCCAGCACGGATTGCCTACCATCCACGACGTGAGCGGCTTTGACTGTGAAGGCGTCGAGCTAATGGAGGTGGAAGAGATCGACGACGAGCCGGAGACGTGCACCCATTGCGGCGAGGAGCGGCCCGCTGGTCCGCAATCGTCCAGCTGGACCTGCCCGAACAACCATTACAACGCGCCGGAGGCTTGAGACCATGGCTAAGCAATTCCTTGTTACTGTCACCGCCGAAGCGACCATTTCAGAGCGCTGGCTTGTTACTGGCGAAAGCGCAAAAGAGGTGCGCGAGCGTTGGGACGCAGAGGATATTCTTTCCCTGCCGGACACCGTTTTCTTGGACGATAGCACTCTAGGGAATGAAGCGGAGCGCGAGCTATCCGACGTGGAGCCTTACGAAGCGCCAGATGCACCAGCCTTGCTGACGTTCACCGCCTTTTGTCAAAAGGCAGGCGCGGCAGGGGGAACGACCTGGATCGAGCAAGTTGAGGCGCGCGACATGTACCACGCTTCGGAGGTCGCGATACTCGCTTGCGCCGATGCCTGGGAATGTGAAGCCGTAGACATCTGGGTCTTGGGCATTGCCAAGGGAGACGTCGCAATCGTGTCATGGGAGGATCAAAGCGAATAGTCGAAACCTAGCGGGGGCACGCTCCCCCGCGATGGTCGGGCCGCATATGCCGCGCGGCTCCTGATGAGACAGGCACCATAGGGAATTGAACCATGATCGCATCTAACTTCGCCGCCACTCTGGACCGCGCCGCGCTTGTCGCTGGCCTTAAGCTGTTCGGCAAGGTGGTCTCCAAGCGCAATAGCATCCCCATCCTCTCGCACCTGCTGCTGGAATGCGACGGCGCGAGCGTGACGCTCACGGGCACCGATCTGGACATCTACGCGAGCGTGACGCTCGACGCGCCTGCAAGCCAGCCGGGAAAGGCGCTGGTGCCGTGCGATCAAATGGCTTCCGGCTTGGCCAAGAGCAAAGGCGCGACGGTCTCCCTGCAATCCGTCCCTGGTGGCGTGGCGATGACGCTGGAGAACGGCGCGACAACGCGGCTGGCGACCACATGCGGCCTGGGCGACTGGCCGGAAGCAGTTGTGAAGCTGGGCGACCTGGGCGCGGCTGGTGACTTCGTGGCGGCTGAGCTTCGGGACGAATGGACGCGCGTGCGGCCTGCGGTCTCGACTGAGGAGACGCGCTATTATCTCAACGGCATTTACGCTTGCCAGCCCTACGGCGGTGGCATGGCCTGGGCCGCGACCGATGGCCACCGGCTCTGCGAACAGAAGCGCGACCTGCCTGCGGGGATGGCCCTGCCCAACTCGATCATTCCCCGGCTCACGGTGGATGTGATCCTGGCGGCGCTGGCGAAGGCGAAGGGCACCACGGCGCGCATGGCATTCAGCGCGGGCGCTATGCTCTTCACCCATGGCAATGTGACAATCCGCTCCAAGCTGGTGGACGGGGTGTTCCCCGATTACAACCGCGTCATCCCGTCCAGCCGCAATCGCGTGGTGTCGATCGACGCGGGCGCGCTGGCCGATGCCGCAACATCGGTTGTCGCGGGCCTGTCCGGCAAGACTCGGGCGGCGCGGTTCTCGATGTCATCGGACGGGCAATGGCTCACTGGCGCGGCGCGGGATGCGGACGGCAACGTCTCGGCCATGGTCATCCCCGGCGCGACTGTATCGGGCAATAAGCGCGGAGAGTTCATGTTCGGGGTGAACGCGCCCTACCTCTCCGGCCTGGCGAAGCTGTTCCCCGGCGATGTGACGCTGGCGACCGGCGATGCTTCCACGCCCATCCTGATGGAATCCACCTCGCTCCCCGGCTTCCGCGCCGTTGTTATGCCGATGCACTATGACGGGGAGCCGCTTTCCCCGGCTGGCATTGCCGACATGAACAAGCCCGCGCCGACCGCCATGGAGGTGCTGGAGCAGTACGGTCCTAAGCACGTTGCGGAACTGGCGGGCTTTCTCCTCCCCGGTGTTCGCCGGATGGTGTCGGTGCACCTGGGGCTCAAGATGCGCGCGGCAATCGACTACCTGGGCGGAGATCGCCAAGCAGCGCGCGCGGTGGTCAAGGCGATGGTGGCGCGCATGCAGGGCGACGAAGCGGCGGCGGTGCGGATCGAGCGCGTTGCCAGCCATGAGCCGGTGACGACGTTCCGCAGCTGGTCGCAAAGCGTTCCTGCCTATGCGGGGCCGGTGTTCAACGTGGTGGAAGAGCCCGCGCCGGTCGCGCAGCCGGTGCAGAGCCAGCCGGACGACGTGGCGGCGCTCAAGGCGATGATCCTGGACATGGCGGCGCGTCTGGCGCGCGTGGAGGCTGGACAGGCCCTCTCAGGCCCGCAGACGGCTCCTGGGCGCACTCCGGCGCATGAGGCGGCTATCCGGCGCGCCTGGGCCGAGCGCAGCGCCAGCCGGGCCGCACGGGCGGCGCGCCAGGATACCGCGAAGCTGTTCGTGGTCGCGGAAGAGACCATCGCCACGGTCACGGCGCAGCGCGATGACTTCGAGCGCATCGCCATCCGCGAGGGCGAGCGCGCCGATCGGGCGGAAGCCAAGGTGGAAGTGCTGGAGACCCGCGTGGGACGGCTCAAGGCAGTGCTGGCGGGCCGCAAGGCGAAGCTGGTGCAGTATGCTCGCGAGCTACTGTTCGCCCGCGACCGTGGCGCGCAGTTGCAGCGTGAACTGATCGCAGCGCGCGACGGCAAGGCGAAGCGCTCCAGCGGCACCAGCTTCTCCATCGGCCGGAAGGCAGGCTGATCCACTCCGGGGGAGGCTTAGCTTCCCCCACTACCTCCCCCACTGAAAGGGAATGACGATGAAGATCTATATCGCGGCGATCACTCACAAGCACGGCCAAGTGCTCTATGCCGCACTTAGCGAAGCGGACCGGACCGCCAAGGTGGCCGACTATTGCCGCAACAACTGGCACGAGTTGAGCGACGAAGTGTGCGAAGAGAACGCGGAGCGCAAGCTCACCGACCAGGAGGAAATCGACATTTATTTCGCCGCCGAGAACATGGGCGAGCACGAATACGTCGAGATGCAGGAGGATGAGACCTGGGACGCTGTTCAGACGGCGCTCGCCTCCCCAGAGGGCCAGCGCGCAATCGCCGAGACGGCGCTCTCTGTCTACATCGACGACGGTAAGCCCAAGGCACCCGGTCAGTTGCCGCATGAGACCTATCAGGACGCAGAGGATCGCCGTTCGCGGGAGTTGCTTGCGCCTATCTCACCCCGCCCCGCTCCGATCGATCCCTATGACGTGCTGAGCGAGCAGCCGGCGTGCGAGCCGCGCAAGGTTACGCCGCCGGCCGAGCCGATATGCCACCCACTCAACGCTGAACGTCACGCGCTGCTGGCAGCTGGGCGCAGGCTCACCGCCCTGCGCAACGATGCCGACAACATGCCGCACGGGCTGGAATTGAACGCGCCGCACTTCATCGCCGGCATCATGCACGTTCTGGGCGTCGTCCTGGCCATCGTGGATGCCGACCATCGCGGACGGAACGACACCTGATGGGCCAGCTACTGAGGGATGGCATGATGTGGGCCATCGTCTTCGTCGCGATCTTCCTGGGCGTGTGCAAGCTGGTGAGCGGCGCATGAGGATCCACGGCTCCCCCGCTCTGATCCGCCGCATCGAGCTAGAGACCGTGCAGGCAGGCGCTAAGCCCGGCCTGGGCGGCCTGGGCCGGGTAGACCTGACCGTCTCACACCTGTTCCCCTATGTGCAGTCGTGCGCGATCTGCAACGGCACCGGCGAGGGCACCACGTCCACCTATTGCCCATCGTGCCACGGCGCTGGCGCGGTGGAGATCATCGGCGCGATGATGGATAGCCGCCCTGACTTTGTTGCGCCCGCATCGGCGATGGTGGGCGTGATCCAAGGCGCGCGCCGCCCGCCCCGGTTCCAGCCGCGCTTCCCGGCTGGCATCGTATCCCTTCCCCCTATGTGCAAAGGACTCGTATGAAACTGACATCCTCCCTCACCACGCAAAGCCGGCGTGACGAGATGAAGCGGCAAATGATCGAGGGCGGCTATCCCCGCGCCTTTGTCGAGCAGACAATCGACCTGGCGTTCCAGGCAGTCGACCGCTCTGTAGCCGTCGTGTCGGAAGTCACCGCGCTTGCGGAGCAGCCTATCGTCATGATCCAGGCGCAGACGATGGCATGCCAGCTACTTGCCATCGAATTTGAGAAGCTGGCCGAGATCCACGTCGGCGCGATGACCGAGTTGGCGCAGGCTCACGGCGACGTGCCGGTCTGCCTCATGTCGTCCGATCCAGCCGCAGGAGCATCCAAGTGAACAGCATCCCTATCCCGACGTGCAAGGCCGACATGGCGTCGCATGTGAAGCTGGCCGAAGTGTCGAGCGAGGAGCACGGCAAGCGCGCGTGGACGGTGCTCGGCTTGTGGTGGAGGGCGGACGAGCAGCGGCCCTTCGTGGCCGTCGTGGAGGGCCGCGTTGCCGGCGATACCGACATGCTCAACCGCTTCCGCGCAACGGCGCACGGCACGCTCCTGGCCGCGCTCGAATCGTTCGACCATTCGGTGCTGCGCGACGAACTCGTGGCGAAGATCCCGACCGATGTGGCCGAGCACTATCCGGAGGCCGATGTCATCCGCCAGCGCGCGGCGGCCAAGCGCCGGGCGGAACGTAGCTACAAGGGCGACGAGACGCTCAAGAGCGCGCTGAACTGGCTCTATGGGGGCGGGTTCACGAACAACGCCCTGGGCGCGATGGTGGAAGAGGACTTCGGGGTGAAGGCGCGCACCGTGCGCCATGCGCTGGACACCGACGCCACCCCCGGGGGCTGGGCGGCCGCATTCGTTCGGGCGCTGCGCCACTTCGACCGGCAGGCATGGGACCGCCAGCGTAGCGGCCTGGAGAAGAGCGCATGAGCTACCTACTCGGGCAGATGGATGCGACCAGGATCATCGGGGAATCGATCAGCAAGACCGCTGAGAAGATGCAGGAGAAGTGCGACGACGTGGCGATGGGAAGCGGCATCCGTTCCGAAGGCCATCCCTATGACGTTGCGCGTTTCATGCTGGAGCACCTGGGCAAGTCGCTGGTGATCGCAGCCGAGCTCATGGAAGCGAAGATCCGCGCCGAAGCCTGCGCCGATGGCATCGCCCCCGACCAGCCGCGTGGCGGGCCGCGTGCGGATTAAGCAGCCAAGGGAGACGGGCAAGCACCGCCCTCCCTGCCAGGCGAAGGTGCGCGTCGCTCGCGAGCGCAACACACGCACGGCGCAGAACAGGATCGCCCGCGCCGCGCAACTCAACGTCGATCCTACCGTATGTGGCGCCCGGTCCGACTTCCTCATGGATGACGTGCCGATGTGCCGCGCGCATGCCGGAGCAGCTGCATTGCTCCACCTCATGAAAGGAGAACAGTCTTGAACATCTCGTCCGCCTTCACCGCCGCCGCGCGCTTGCTGGGCATCCAGTCCGCGCCGCCCAAGCCAGCCGGCGACATGAGCCGGTATCTCCAGCCGCTGGAACTGATCCCCGGCATGCCAGCCGCGTCCGAGCCGTGCGCGCTGGCGCAGAAGTGGACCCCTCTCGCTCACCCCCGCGCCGCCAGCGGCCAGGAGAAGGTCGACGGCATCCGCGCGCTGGCGCTGTGCACGCGCATCGTCTCACGCGAGGCCCTGCCGCTCGATTGCGCCCTGCACTGCCTGCCGGCGCTCGTGGAGCTCGAAGCGCGCTACGGCCAGCCGATGGTGTTCGATGGCGAGTACCAGGAGCCGGAGGGCTTTGAGGCGACCTTGGCGGCGCACAAGCGCGGCGAGGGCAAGGGCACGTTCTGGATCTTCGACGCCGTGCCTTATGCCGAGTGGAAGACCAACCGCTTCAACGATCGCTGGGACGTGCGCGTGCCCCGCATGGTCGAGATGGTCGAGAAGCTGGAGGCGCCGTTCGTCCAGGCCCTTCCCCCTATCCCCCTGGCCGATGCAGCGGACGCCGAGCGCAAGGCGGCCGAGATCTGGGCCCGGGGTGGCGAGGGCCTTGTCGTGAAGCGCAACGCATCGATCTACGAGCGCGGCCGCACGCACGACTGGCTTAAGCTCAAGCGCGTGTGGACGCTCGACGGCGTGATCCGCGACCTGGTGATTAAGGACGGCCGCGTGATCGCCATGCTGATCGCCATCGGCGGCGTCACGACGGTCAAGGTCGGCTCTGCGATCCCGGAGCACCTGCGGACAGAGATGGCGCGCCAGCCGGACGCGTGGACCGGCCGCATCGTGGAGGTGGCGTTCAATGAGCGCACGGACGCCGGCAAGCTGCGGGGCGGCTACTTCGTCCGCATGCGCGACGACAGGAGCAAGTGATGGGCGAGATCCTCAAGGACGGCGCAATGTGGACGATCATCTTCGTCGGACTGTTCCTGCTGCTCTGCGGCTGCGTGGGAGGCGCGTGATGTTTCAAGGACTTTTCGTTGACGGCTTCGCGGGCGGTGGCGGCGCCAGCACTGGTATTGCTCAAGCCATCGGCCGTGAGGTCGACATCGCTATCAACCACGATCCGATGGCGATTGCGGTGCACAAGGCGAACCATCCGAGCGCCGAGCACCATTGCCAGGACATCCGGATCGTGTGGCCGCGCGCCGCGACCCGCAACAAGCAGGTGGGCGGCGTGTGGTTCTCGCCCGACTGTAAGGAGCACTCCAAGGCGAAAGGCGGTCCGGTGAAGGATCGCAACATCCGCCAACTGCCGTGGGAGATCATCCCCTGGCTCAAGGATACCCAGCCGCTCGTCGGCTTCGTCGAGAACGTCGAGGAGATGAAGATGTGGGGGCCGCTCGACGAGCACGGCCACGTCATCAAGGAGTTGCGCGGTAAGGAGTTCGACAGGTGGATCCGCGCCATCCGGGGCCTGGGCTACCGGGTGCAGTATCGCGAGCTCCGCGCGTGCGATTATGGCGCGCCCACCAGCCGCAAGCGCCTTTACATCATCATGCGGCGCGATGGCGCACGGATTACCTGGCCGAAGCCAACGCATGCTCCGGCCAACGATAACCGCGTCATGGCAGGCAAGCTGCTGCCGTACCGCACGGCCGCCGAGTGCATCGACTGGAGCATCCCCTGCACATCGATCTTCGACCGGGTGCGGCCGTTGAAGGAAAACACCGAGCGGCGGATCGCGCACGGCGTCATGCGCTACGTGGTCAACGCTGCGCGGCCCTTCATCATTCCTGTCACCCATAGCGGCGACACCCGGGCTCACGACGTCGGAGACCCACTGCGCACGATCACAACGGCCAACGGCGGCGAGTTCGCGGCCGTCGATGCCGTGCTGGCGCCGCACGTCACCAAGTTCCACAGCGGCTCCGTAGGATCGGCGCTCGACGCTCCAATGCCTACCGTGACGAGCAACGGGGAGTCCGCGCGACCAGCCGGAGCGACGCCTCTGGGAATCGCGGCCGCATCGATGGTCTCTATCGGCTACGGCGAGCGCAAGGGGCACCATGGCGATCAGGCGCCGCGCTCGCTCGACATCAACAAGCCGAACGGCACGGCCGTCGCCGGCGGCAACAAGTTCGCGGTGGTTGAAACGGCGATGGCTCCCATCGTCGATCGCCAGTTCGGCAGATCGCGCGGTGCTCCAGCCGACGAGCCGATTGGCGCCACGACGGCGGGCGGCGGTGGCAAGAGCGCGCAAGTATCGGCGTTTCTCTCGCGCTTCCACAAGTCGAACACGAACGGGGGACGCGGCGATGTCGGCGCGCCCCTGGGCGCAGTGACGGCTGGCGGCCAACATCATGCCGTTGTCGCCGCGCACATCGAGCAGGCCAACACTGGCGGCATGCTCGGCCGCGAAGCGGGGCGCCCCTTCACCACTGTGACCACGACGGGCGCGCAGCAACGCGTGGTCGAGACCACGATGATTGAGGAGGGCGCGCTACCACCAGCGATGATGGAGCGAGCGGTCAAGGTCGCGGCGTTCCTGGTGAAGTATTATGGCACGGGTGTCGGCCGAGATGTGGAGCGGCCGTTCGACACCGTCACGACGAAGGAGCGCTATGCCGTCGTCACCGTGACGATCGACGCCGTCACCTATGTGATCGTCGACATCGGCATGCGGATGCTCACGCCGCGCGAACTCGCCCGGGCGCAGGGCTTTCCCGAGTCCTACATCCTGGACCCGGTGGTGCCGCAGCTGATCCGCGGCAAGTGGGTGAGCAAGCCGCTCACTAAGGCCGCGCAGATCCGGATGATCGGTAACAGCGTCTGCCCCGACGTGGCGCGGGCCCTAGTGGCAGCGAACATGCCTGCGGCGGATGTCGCATTGAAGGAGGCCGCGTGATGCTCAGCGAGATCGCCAAGGCCGCGATCGATGGCCTACGCAAGAAACTGGACGCTGGCGCTCTTGAGGCGCTGCGCTCTGGCATGGATTGGGCAGAAGGCCCGATGGAGGATCCCGACCCCTACCGCTGGTTGAAGCCCTTCGACCTTTTCCAGCCGCAGCGCATGGAGATCCAGGTTAAATGCGGGCCGGTCGAGCCCGGCACATTTGATCCTCCCAAAGGCTGGCGAGTAATCCGCCACGCCGACTGGATCGCCGCCGGACGGCCTGGCGACATCGTCACCGTCGAGGACATCGCCAATCCCCGTTGCGGCTGCTCGTCCGAAGTAGCGCGCCGCGTCATCGTCGATCATGGCACCTGTAACATGGCCGGGTGTCCCTACGGGGGCGACGTGTGATGCCGTGCCGCAGCGGTCAAGTTCGACCGGGCGATGCGAGAGCTCGGCCGCTAACACTTTCGTTTCGGGCGCTGCCACCGCGGTGCGTCACACAACTAGGGAATTGGAGAACTTCGATGATTGATCCCGAAACGGAATCGTCCGTGCGCGCCGCGTGGGGAGCGCGGCCACACCTCACCGACGACGCGCTGCGCCGGGGGGTTCGCCTCTTTCCTCCTGCAGAGCCATGGGTGGTGTCACCCAGCGGCCTTGATCTCGTGCCGCCGACGCGAGGGATCCGGGAGCACTTTTTCCGCCTGGTCGACGACGAGGTGTACCAGCCGGACGGGAAGCACCCTTACCTCCTGCACCGGCGACTCCGCATCATCGGCGACGGCGTCACGGTCGAGGAGCAGGTCGAGCCGACAATCAACGCGCTCAGACGCGGGCGCTACCACCAGATCCAGCCGAAAGGCTGAACGATATGGGCGCGGGGAGCAGGGCCGCCGCGCGCCTTTCAATCACGGGCCCGAAGGAACGTACTATGAAGAAACTGAATTTCGCCATCGCTGCAGCCTGCCTTGCGTCCGCTTCACCGGCAGTGGCCTCGCCTGAGCAGGTGCCGGCTACGGTGGCCGAGAAGGCGCAGGGACGGTGCGGCATCTGGGGATGGCTCGGCTATTGCCAGATGAGCGCACTGCGCCAGCAGGTTGTTGCCACCAATCGATGACGGTGGCATAGCCAGCAACGTCGCTGGTGGCCAAGCCGTCGACAAGGGCGGTCGCCGGGGGATCCCAGCGGCCGCCCTTTCTTTTGCCCGCCCCGCGCTGCCGTTAATACGCGCACGCGCGAGGACGGGGCCTTCTCGATCTAGCTCGATGCCCCGCCCGTTTTTAAGGCACGTCGACGTAGCGGTACGAGCTCCCGTACAGGCCGACATAGAAGCGCTTGGCGATGTTCATGTCGCCATTGACCGCGACGATCTGATCCAGGCTGCTCGCAGGGAATTGTTCGATCAGCGTCCAGGTGGCCGCATCATCCGCCGACCAGTAAACCCCGAACACGCCGTTGACGAACCCAGCCGCCACGATGGTCGGGGTGCTGCCGTTTACCGCCTTGCCGAAGCCGAAGTCGAACACCCCGACGATCGTCCCAGCCGGCGAGAAGGTGGCACCGCCATCGACCGAGCGCAGGAAGCCCGTCGTGTTCCCGCTGGTCAGCGTCTCGTTCGCGAAGTTGCCATCGCAGAGGTACATCTTCCCAGCCGTGCCCGGGACAGCGCGCAGCTTGACGTTGACCACCTTGCTGCCGAGACCGGACGCGCGCTGCGTCCAGGTCGCGCCCTTGTCGGTGGTGCGGAAGACGCTGCCCGTCTGGAAGTTGTAGGCATAGAACGTGCCCTCCGTCACCTGATCGGCCGTGACGATGCTGCGCTTGAACCGGTAGTTGCTCCCCCATCCGGATTGAGGCGTCCCGGTCGGGGTGGAGACGTAGGTATCGGTGACGCCGGGGAACGTCATCCGAGTCCACGTCGCACCGCGATCGGTCGAGCGGTACGGCCGCGCGTTGTCGCTCGGGAACAGCATGATCGTGTTCGTGTCGCAGACTGCGATGTTACCGCCCAACTTGCTGTCCGTCGTCATGTCAGGCGGCAGCGTGGCGAAGTTGGTGAAGCTCTTGCCTCCGTTGACCGAGTAGCCGGACAGGGAGTGGAATGCCCCGTTGTGGAAGCTGTTGGCCACCATGCCGACGAACATCGGACTCTGCGGAGAGTAGGCGGCGTGCCAACCGTGGATGATCTCTGCGGCGGGATCGATCGGCACGTTGATGCTGGTCGGGAACACCTCGGGATCGGCGATCGAGATGGCGGCGCGGTCCCAATTGAGGGTGAGCGGATCGCCCCCGGGGATCGAGATGATCGTGTTGGCGACGAGCTCCTCGATGCCAGCCGTCTCGGAGCGCCATATGTTGTTGCCCGTGCCGACGATCGGATTGCACCAGATGACGCCGACGCCCATCGACATGTAGAGCTTGTTCGCTTCCGTCGGATCGAAGCGTAGCTGGCCAGCCGAAAGGAAGTACGCCCCGGTGTCTGCCAGCCAAGGCACGTCGCTCCCGGCTTTTGTGAGCGTCCAGGTCTTGTAGCTGCCCCAGGTAACGCCCCCGTCTGTCGTGAGGGAGGTGCGCCCATCCGCCGCGCAGATGGCGATGCGGTTAGGATCGGTAGGGTGGATGGCCACCGCATAGGGCGAACGAGCGGTGCCGCCTGCCGGATTGACGTTGACCGTCGTCCAGTTGGTTCCGTCGAACATGTAGGCGTCGAACGAGCCCGGCGTCTGGTAGCAGGTGATCCAGAGCTTGCCGGTGCTGCTGATAGCGATCTGGCTTAGCTGCGTCGGGCCGCCTGCGACCGCGGCGAACGTGACGCCCCCATCGGTGGAGCGATAGAGCCCTGTCCCGTCGCAATAGAGGTAGATGCCCTGCTTGCGCCCGCTCACAGTGGCAGACGTCGGGTCGAAGCAGACGCCCCAGCCGCGCGCACCGACTGCCGGCAAGCCAGTCACCGTCGTCCAGGTCTCGCCGGCATCACGGCTGATCTGCACGCCACCGATGACACTGGTCGCGATGACGACATCCGGATTGATCGGGTCGACGGCCATCTTCGGACCGTACCAGCGATAGGCGTTGTTGCCGTCGCGGCCCTCGGAGTTGGCGGGAAGGCGCGTGAACGCCGTCTTCGTCCAGGTCGCCGCCCGATTGCTGGTCCGGTACACCCAGCCGTTCAGCTGCATGTAGATGCGCTGCGCATTGCTCGGGGCGAAGCGGGTCTCATAGACGCCCTGCCCCCGGTACAACTCGATGTCTTCGGCTGGCATGGAAGCTGTGTTGAAGAGCTCCTTCCAGCGAGCGTCCCCCTTCGTCTTGATGTAGCCGCCGTACACGTCGGCCTTGGCTATCATGCCGCCCGCGCTGTCCATATCCATACCGACCAGCCAGCCGCCGCCGCCGATCGCCAATTCCTTGAAGGCAGCGGGTGTCGGCGTCGGCGTGGGGCTCGGAGTGGGAGTGGGTGTCACCGCGGCGAGGATCTTACTCCCGGCGACACTGGAAAAGAACCGAGAGGAAGACAGAGGCATGAGGATGCTCCAAATTATGCGGCGATGTTTCCTGACAAGGTCGCCCGCGCTGCGCTCCCTGCGTTTGCTTTAACGATCATTGATACGGTCGCTTGCTGACCAGCTGTTTTCGTCACGCTACCGTAGCTCACGATCGTAGCACCTGATGCGGCTACGAAGGTGATCCGGCCTGCGCCCTCCTGCTCAAAGGTCGCGCTCCAGCCGATAGGCAGGCTGTTCGGCATGGTCACTGTGACGTCGGTTGCAGAATTGAACACGAAGTACGTGCCGTTGTCGGCAGCGGTGAGCGTATAGCTGGCCGTCTTGTTCACCACCTTCATCAGCGCCAGGGCATCGAGCGCCGCTTGCACCGGGGACGCGCTCTTCCAGGTGTTCGTGGCGGTATAGGTCGCCCAATAAAAGCCCGCTGATGCCCCAAGCCCCAAAGGATCCCAAGACGCGGGATCCACCAAGACCTCGAGGCCGACGTAAGGGTTCAGAGGCACGGCGGTCATCGGGGTCATAGCTGTATCCTTTGGGTCGAGAGATTGAGGCGAGCCTTAGATGTAAGGCACTTCTCCGCTCCACTGCAGGGTCCGATCGACCGACGGGGGCGTGCCGAAGTGAACCCTGAAAGTCGTCGCACCCACGTTGTTGACGGCATAGGTGGACAACCAACTGTTACCATGCAGGTTGTTGAATTTCAGCGATGCCGCACTCGGCGCCGCAAACAACCCGTGCGTCACATCGATGTAAGTCGACCCGGCAGGAACAACTATCGACCCCTCGGCGGCGAGAACGTTATTCAGGCACGCTTCCTTGTTCCATTTGTCCGAGAACCTGCAGCGCATCAGGCCGTTTGGAAAAGCATCGGTCATAGCTTCAACGGAATTATATCCGGTGAACTGGACCGTGAAACCAACGCAAACACTGTCCCCCTGGAGGAAGTAGTTTCCGGTCGACGTCACCTTGTTCTTGCTCACCGATGAGCCGTTGAAGCAAATCTTGTTCTGCAAGAACGAGTTGCCACTCGTGGCGTATCGCGAGGTGTCAGTGCCACCAGTCGCATAAGCCACGTTGTAGCGGACAGTGTCGATGGGATAGTGGACATACTCGAAGAAGTTGCCGGAGATCTGTGCCGTGTGCACCGCTCGCGTATCGCCGACGTTATCGGACCGGGTCGCGATGCCGGACATCTCGCCGGTCGTGCCGAAGGTCCCGATATGGCAACCCGTGATCGACAGCTCGAATATGGAATATTTGTTGCCCGCCTCCTTATGGATCAGGATGGCGCAAGGCATCATGGTAACTGGCGTGGCACCAGGAACGACGACGCCGTTCGGGCCAGGCATGTTGACCGTCGTCGGCCCCGACTTGCCGCAGTACATTTGGCACTTGTCGAAGTGGAAGTGATCCTCGTTCTCGGTATTCGTCGCCTGTAGACGAATGAACACGTTGACCCAATTGCAGTTGAACGTGCAGCGGGTGAAGTACGTCCACTGCGCCCAATGCGTCTTGACGCCGATGCAAGCAGTGGTCGAGCTCCCGCTCGTGTGCCCGATGTAGCAGTCTTCAAACTTCGTGTTGTCGGCCAAGTCGATGAGGACGATCTCGCCATCGCGAGCTCCCACCGACTGGAAGTTGATCCACTTGAAAGTCGTCTCGATCGGCTTGATGCCGTTCTTCTCGATACGGCCGTTAGTCCCGATCGTCGTTTCATCAGACTGTCCCACGATGATCCGAGCCTGCCCAACGCCGTTCGGTTGTAGGTTGCATCGACTGTTGGAACCGCGAAGCGTGCAGCCGCTCTTCAAAATGCGCTTGTCGGTTGAATACCGCCATGTGCCCGGGGGCACGTCAAGCGTGGAGCCGTCGTTCTGGTTGAGCCAACTGAATGCGGCATTGATCGCCGCTTCGTTAGCGGTGTTGTCGTTCGCGATCAGGCCGAACCAGCCGAGGTTCGCCACCCGCGCTTGGGTGTTGGCCCGCACCCAAGCGCCGCTTGCACCAGTAGGATCGCTGGCTGGCGGGATAAGGAAGGCCATCCCCGGGTCGCTCGCCACTGCTGCGGCAAGGTTGGATGGGTCGAAGTGGAACGTCCCCTGTCGATACGCTTCGGACAGGTAGACCGAGAACTTCCTGTTGGTACGCGCTTGCAACTGGCTGACCGTGAACGCTGGCACCAGAATGGCGCCCGTCTGATCTGCGGCCGGCAAGCGTGCCAAAGAGCCCTCAACGGCATCATCGAATGCTGCAAGGTCCGGACCTTCTGCGATCTGATCAACGCGGACAACTGCTGCGGGCATTTACCTAACTCCCAGATAGAGGCCCGAAGGCAGCGTAAGTAATGCCCCGGAAGGCAAAGAAAGTACACCGTCCAGCACGTCGTCGATGGGCGTGGAGATTGGGTCGGCCGCTTCCAGCAGGGCAGCTTCAACTCGTGCCGTGCGCCCCAAGTCCGCGCCAGCGAGCGCTGCCTCGAGGAGGGCGCGCAACTTGAAATGGTCATAGGAGCGCGCGGGCAACATAACGGGGCCGTTTGGGCCGACATATTCCGTCATCGAGCTTCCTCGCAGCAACCTGCCAAGGCCGGACAGGAGATGCTGTTAATACGCGCCCGCGCGATGAGGGGGAAGCCCCAAAACTAGATCGCCCTCATAGGTATCGGGCACGCCGAGCTCGCGGCATATCTCGCGTAACACCTCCCACCCCCACGACGCTTGCTTGCCGAGCATGGCCGCCGCATGCGCCACGCTACCCTGGTCGGCGAGATAGTCTGCGAACAAGCCGACCAGGCGGGCTTCGTCGTTCACTGCGCGATCGCATCCTCACGCGCAGCGGCATGTTCCCTGTACCACTTGCGCCAGGTCAGGGCTTCGTCGCGGCTGGCGTCGGCGTCCCGGGCGCGCTGGACAAGGATGTCCCAAGGCAGGCCCACAAGCCCCTCGTCTGCATGCACTCCAGCATCGGCAGCTGTTCCGGTGTTACCGGTCGATTCATATCCACCGGCGACTGCGGGAACGCCGGCACGATCGCGCGGTCGGGGACAAGACGCGGCGGCTCCCGGCCCGCGCACGAGCAAAGCGTCAGCGCGAGCGCCAACATCGGCAACATTCTGTGCATGCTCTTCTCCTACTCGTGCGGTGATCTCTGCGCTGCGGGTCTCGTACTTCTTCTTCCACGCGAGCGCGGCCGTGCGCTCTTCCGCGAGCGCGGCATCAAACTGCTTGGTGCGCGCGTCGACACCGCGATCGTAGGCAGCATCGGTGACGTGCTTGTAGGCGAGGTAGCCGAGCCCGAGGGCCAGAGCGATGGTTGCGAGACCGAACGCTATCTTGCCGCCGTACTTGGCGATCAGAAGGTAGATGGTGGCCATGATCTTCTCCTGAACCGTGGCTGTCAGAGCGATGCGTAGGCCCGGGCGATCTTGCCGTCGTAATCGCCGTCGTCATAGGCGACGCCGTTGTAGCCTTTGGCGAAGGGGCGGCAGTCCGCTTCCTTTGCCGAGATCATCCGGATCTCTTCCTTCATCCCGAAGCCTTCGACGTAGCGGGCGAGGAGCTCGTAGTGCCCCGCCTCGTTCTCGATGGTCGAAGCGGCGAGATGGAACGGGCTCTCGAATTTGAGCTCCTTCCACCACTTGCCGAGCACTTGGAAACGGCCCCACGAGACCGACCCGAAGGCGGCGTCGACATCGACCGCGCAGGCCAAGCCCAGCTTGAACCAACTGTCCTCGTTGTAGCCCCCGCGAATGGCGTTGGAATATAGGGACGGCGAGGCGACACCCTTGGTCGCTTTGTGGAACAGGTGGCGCTCGTAGAGGATCTTGGGGCGACCGTTTTTGTCGTACGACGCGCCGCTGCTTTCCACCTTGGCGACCGCTTGGATCTGCCGCGCCTCGCACCCCAGCCGCTTAGCGATCTCTTCGATCTGGCCGGAGGTGACACCGCCCGCGTTCCGATTGGTGAAGTACGCTTTGAGGGCGGCGCGGCTCTTGCCGCCGAACTGCCCGTCCGGCTCGGCGCCGATGATCGTCTGTAGCTCGACCTGGTTCATGGTTGCACCTCTGGCGTGGGACTCTCTACGGATGGCCGGCCGTCCGGCGCCTTGGCGCTGCTCCGCGCCTCGACTGTCTTGGCGACGGTGTAGCCGATGGTGATCGCCGAGATGGCGGCCCAGCCGGCGTCGGGGATCTTCGACAAGAACGCCGTCGAAACTTCCGCCATCGCCATCCCGCGCTCCCGCGAGAACAGCGCGACCGTGCCGACTGCGAATGCCCCCAGCGCAGGGATAGCCGCGGTCATTGCGGCTACCGCTGGACGAGCGATGGCGACCGCCTGATTAACCCAAGGGGGCAAGTCGCCCTTGGCAAGATCTAGATTCGGCAACGGCATAAGATCCTCCTACAAGTCGGGATCGCCCCAGAGTTCACCAGTATCTCGCGGCGGAGGCACCGCGTCACGCAGCTTAACGACTTGCTCGGCTACGGCCAACTGCGCTTGCTGGCGCACTTCGCCCACCTTCTCGTCGAGCTCCTCGCGCACCACGATCTGCTGCTCACCCAAGACGCGCTTCGCCAGTGCGATCGCGCCCGCCTCGACAATTGCCAGGATTGTCGATCCGGCGAGTCCTACCCCCAGGCCGATCAATGCCGACATCGGCAGACTGGTCTTGAACTGCAGAGCAAGAGCAAGGGCTGCAATCCAGACACCGCCGGCATTGAGCGCGAGCGAGCGACCGGCGTTCTTCTTCTCGGCAGCTGCGATGCGCGAGATGCTCGAGACCATGCCGAAGCCGCAGGCGATGACGGTGATTACGATGGTCGCAATTAAAGGCGAGCCGTCGCCCACCGGCTTTAGCAACCAAGCAGTGATTGCCCCTGCGGACCCGGCGAGTCCGCCCCCGGCAATGCTGCTTGGCAGGGACATGTTACAAGGCTCCGACAACCAAGCAGAAGAAATACCACCAGAAAGCCCACCTCATTTTATAGGCCGGGGTAAGGGACAGTTTATGCAGGAAATAGAGCTCGAGCGCCAGTGCTGCATGGACCCGGATCAAGGTTGACCACGGGTAAGCTGTGGTGGCCGCTTCGATCATCGCAATGTCGCCGAAGAGCCCTCGGATCATAGGGACTGTGAAGCCAGCTGCGACACCCACTGCGGTGGTGACGCCAAGGATCGAGGATACGAGCTCGGAGTGGTGCTTCATCGGCGGATGGAAGCGACGAAGGGGGAAGGTTATCCACCCTCGCTCGAGCGAGTAGACGTGGGCGATGTCTACCAACCGGGATAGGCCGCACCAGGCGAGAACGATGGCCAGCCCGCAGACTGCCAGTGAGGCGCCGTCTAGCCAGCTTACGCGATGCAGGATCAGGATCATGGGAGGATGCTTTCGACCGTGAAGCTGCGCGTGGTTCGCAGAGATGAAGGGCGCGCCATCTTCATATTGAGAGAGCCGTAATGGAAGTTGTCATGCAGAAACGCGCCAGGTCGGGTGTTCGGCACTACGAATGCCGGATCGGTGCTTCCCAAACGGTACGAGAGATCCTGGTAGTTAGACCAGTCTTGCGCTTCGGTGAGTTGCGAGATGTCGAAGCTCGCCACGCGGCCGCGATACCCCCTCACCCGGTCGGGCACTCCCGAACGCATGCGCTCGAGCTTGCCGGCGTCCGAGCCATTTTCCGAGCGGTTTACCGAGTGGTTTTTCGTCGCCCGGTTCCAGCCGAAAAGCATGTGCTCCATGTGCATCGTCTTGCCTGTCAGGTTGGCGGCGCTGATTTCGATCCGCCAGTAGGGAAGACGCTGCTGCGCGAACCGGAAAAGCCCGTGGTAGCCCGGCCGCCCCGGGAGGTTCGCGCTTGCCCGAAAAGGCAGGGAAGCCGTACTGAACGCAGGAGACCCGCCTCGCACGTTCGCCTGGTCAGCGCCAGCCTTGATGACAACCGTGGCGTCTTCCGGAAGGTTGGTCATCAGCATCGCGATAGTGTCAACGGGCTCCGGCGCCATGCGGGCTTCGATGACGTGCGCACCGCTTGCAGCGTAGGACTTGTAGGCAACCGGCGCGTCGAGCCCAAGGTTCTGGGCTGGAAAGCCTGCTACTTCGCTAAGCCCGACCCAGCCCAAGACTCGATTGGGCGCCATGATCGTCGCCGGCTGGATCATCACGGCCGTTGGCGTAAGCGACGGTGCGGCCGCGAGCGCCGTTCGGAATCCGACGGTGTTGGACCAATCCTCGGCGACACCACTGACCCGGCGGGGGCGGGCCCGCACGTAATAGGTGGCATCCTGATTCAGCCCGGCCATCGCGATGGGAGAGGATCGAGGCAGCGCGACGACAACGGGCGAAACGGCGAACGCGAAGTCGGGATCGCTGCTGTACTGCAATTCGATCGTGCCGTCAGCGGCGAGGCCGGTTGCGGTGAGGCTCGCGGTCGTGGCCGTGTTCGACGCGACTGCCAGAACCATCACCATCTAGTCTTCTCCTATTCGACCACTTCGACGCTGTAGCTCTCGGCCCCGGTGTCATACGAGAAGGCACGCGTTCGGGCCAGCCGGTTAATGCCGCGCTCTTCATCGATCACCTGGAAGCAGGGCACGGTCGGGCTCAACGGAATAGTCGTTCCCAACCCCAGCGTCTCCGTAACCTCGATGCCTTCATGCAGCGGCGAAACGCGCGAGTGCGTCGCATACATCTCGTCCAGTAGCACCTGCGCATGGGCGCGCTGATCGAAGAACATCTCCACGGGCTGGTCCCCCGTCGTCTTCGCGTCACGCTGGGCGTCGCGAACGGTGGTGTCCTGCTTGGTCAGCGTTATCCCGTCTCGGGTGTAACGCGCTACCGCTGCGGGGCTGGCAGTCATTCGACGGCCTGATCGTTGATCCGCTTGATCTCACCGGCGACGAGATCCGGCACAACGGACATGACGGTGATCACGTTGCCAACCTGGACGCGGACCAGGCTCGAGGGCGGCAACTGGTCCAGCCACGCTGTCAGGTCTTGCGCCAGCGTCGCAGCCTTGCCAGCAGTCAGGACACCATGGACCGCTTCATAGGCCGGGAGCGCCTGCATATCTCGGTCACGCTCTAGTTTCGCAGTCTGCGCCGCCAGGTCTGCCAAGCGCTCTTCGATAGTCCCAAGGTCATTCGAGCTCACAGGTTTTCTCCTTCTGCCGGTTCGACGCTATCAGGCGCCACTACCGCGTGCCAATTTATTTGCGCTGCAGCGGCGATTTCAGCCACGTTCGTCGCCGCAGCCAGGCGAGCGTTGGCTTTGCGGCGGAGTGCTTCGATCTTCGCGCCGATAGGGCGCCACAAGTCAGCTTGCGCGACGACCTCCTGAGCGAGGTCTTGCACTGTGATCCCCATTTCGTCAGCCTCGATCGTCAGAAACAAGGTCGGCGTATCGGGGTCGGCCAGCACGGCGCGGGCCTCTGCCTCTTTCTCACGGTAAGTTGCCACCTGACGAGGCGTGTTGTTGAAGCCGAACGCGAACGCGGCTTTGTCGGCGTCCGCGTTGATGCCGGCACCATAGGAAGCCTTGATGATGTCGATGTCGATACCACCGAGCGGAAGCACCGCCTGCGATGGGATCTGCATGATCCCCACGCCAGGCGGCAGGTTCGACTTATAGAGCGCGACTGTGTCTGCCGGGCCCTGGCCAATCTGGATCGTAGCGCCCGTCTCGATGTTGTATAAGAGGTAGTGTTCCATGAACGTCAAGTTCCTCCACGCTTGATTTCCTGCACGGTGACAGTGCAGCCGGGTTCCGCCCAGGACTGAGCATCGGCTTCAGTGTTGTAGTAATCGAGCGCCAATGTGTACGTGCCGACTTCCCAGCCTGTCGCCATCCAATTGAGCGCGATCGGCACTTGGAAATTGTTGTTCGCGCCGATCATCGTGATCGGCCACTCGTCCTCTGTTGCGCCGTTGTTGAGGTTGATCAACCGGAAAAAGCCCGTGATGTCGTCGCCGGATTTCATTCGGATGTTGGCGAGCAGATTGAGCGTGCTGAACAACTCTGCTTTCTGCAGAGTGATCTGCGCGATGCGTGTCTGCTGAAAGGTCGGCAGGCTAACCATGCCAGCGGTACGCACCCATTGAATTGATTGCGCGGCGTTCTGCGCCAACTTCCTGGTAGTGAGCGTACCATCAACCACCACATTGCCGCTGAATGTGAAGGTGTTGCCGACGAAGTCGATTCCGGTGACGACATTGCCGTCCTGATTGAGCGCGTACAGGCTCATCTGGGCGCGGCCGCCGTTTACGGAAACGGTGTTCTGATAGAGCGCTCCCGCCGTACGGTTTCTGGCATCGATGGCGACCTGTTCCGTCGTGGACACCCGCGCCATGAGCCCGCCGGGGCCGCCGACCGCAGCCTCAAGATTGGTGGCGCGTTGCGCGACCGCTATGTTCGCTGCAGCCGCGACGCCGGCGGTTTCTTCAATGCGGGCCGTCGCCGCCGCAAGGCCCTTGCCACCTCCACGCGGCGCGTAAGGCGCGGGAACGGTGGGCTCGACTATTCCCGAACTCACCATCGGCCGCAACGCGAACATCCAGGAGAGATCGTTGTTGTTCGGGTTCGCCAGAAACGGCCCCTTGGACAGCACCAGGCGCATGAAGCGCGCGTCCGATGGCACCTGGCCCTTGCACCATACTCGCTTGAATCCATCGAGGTTCACGCCGCCACGGTAGGCGTTGTTGACAAGTACTTCGCTACTTGGGCCTTCTCGTAAAAAGACGCCTGCGCCATTCCCCCACTGCAAACGGATGGAGGCCACGCACTCGCGCGAGGCGAGCCACGTCGTTGATTGCGCCCACTCATTTGGAGCCACGGCAATCCAGTCACTGACAAGATCGCCTCGGAGATCGCCGTTACGCTCGGTGCAGAGCAATCCGAGGTAGTGCTCATCCCCAATGGTGAACTCGGCTGGGTCGGCGCCCCAGAAGAACGACGCCGGCGTATTGCTGACCAGGGACCATCCAGCCTTCGCCGCTTGGTCGTTGTTCTGCGCACCAACAAAGTCGCTATTCGGGAGGAGATTGCTGAGCGCGCCGCTGTAAGAAGCGGCGAGCGTGGCGCTACTGGCGGCCTGCGCTGCCTTATCGGTGGCGACCGCCGCCGACGCGCTCGAAGCCGCCGCCGACGCCTGCGCACCGCCGGCGCTGACAGAAGCAGCGTTGGCGGAGCCGGATGCAGACTGAGCGTATTGCCCCGCCTGCGTGCGAGAGGCTTCCGCGGCCGTGTAGCTCGAGTTTGCCGCCGCCGCTGCATTGTTGGCATTCCCAGCCGATGTCGCGGCGCTGATCTGACTCGCTTGCGCTGCCGATGCGGACTGACTCGCTGCATCCGCCTTCGCGGAGGCGGTGCCGGCGGACGTGTTCGCGGCCGAAGCGGATGAGGCAGCGGCGTTTTTCGCATCGGCCGCAAGCGATGCCTGCTGCGACGCGGTGCTGGCCGAGCCAGCTGCGTTCGTCTCGCTGGTGGACGCCTGCGACGCGCTCGTGGCCGCTTTGCTGGCGGCAGTCTCGGCGCTCGTCTTGCTGGTTAGCGCGGCCGCGGCGCTTACGCCTGCCTCATTCGCCTTGGTGGCCGCCGTCGCGGCGCTGGAGGCGGACGCGGCGGCATAGTCGGCTGCAATCTGCTGGTCGGTGATGTCGACGGTGCGGAAATATTCGACCTCGACGGTGCCGCTGGTCCCGGCAATGCCGCGCAAACGGGGCATGACGTATGCCCAAGGCCAGTTCGCGGGTCGCCCGTCGATCAGATAGTCGATGTCGATCCAGCCAGCCGCTACGGGGAGGGCGCCAAACCCGCTGAACGTGCCGCCCGCTGGCGGTCCTGCGGGGCTGTTGCCGTACTCGAAGTCGGTCGACAGGCTCGCATCGGCGCCCACAGCGCGGATCCTCGCCTGGTAGCGCAGGAGCCGGCCCTTGGACGGGATCGGCCGGACGTAGGCCAGGCCGTAGATGCCGCCCGCCTTGTAGACATTCCCGTTGGAGCCCGCCACGAAGTCGCTGTCCGGGACCGGGATGCCCCCGCCCCATGAACCCGTCCGATAGAGCGCGCCTTTTTGCGCGAAGGTCAGCGGGAAGTCCGCGGCCAGCGTTGCCGCGCTGGCGCTCTTGGTCGAGACGGTGGCGCTGGAAGCGGCGCTGGTCGACGAGCCCGCGGCGTTGACCTCACTGGTCGCGGCTTGGCTTGCGCTGACCGACGCCTCTCCTGCCTTGGTGGTGGCAATGTCGGCTTTCGCGGTCGCCGTGCTGGCGCTCTGTGCAGCCGCGTCGGCCTTTTGCGTTGCGATTGTCGCCTGACCGGAGGCCGTGCTGGCGAAGCCTCCGGCACTGCTGGCCGACGCTGCCGCATCCACGGCCTTTTGCACGGCGGCCGCCTGCGCGGTCTCGGCGGCTGTCTGCGCCGATTGCGCAAGCTGCTGCGCGTTCGTGGCGTTAGCGGCGGCGGCCTGGGCCGTATTTTTGAACTGTTCGGCGGCGCTCGCGCTGGCGGCTGCGGAAGCGGTATCGCCGTACACCTCGACGAGATCGTCGATCTCGTTCTTGTTTGCCTTCGCCAGGGCATCGACGGCGGAGATAGCCGCCTGCGCGGCTGCGAACTCGGAGAGTAGGACAGTCGACGGCTTACCGCCTACAGCATTTGTATCCTTCGACGTGTTTTCGCCGGTGACATCGGCGTTGTCGTCCGGCTTGGTCCCGTCCGGATCGGTGATGCTCGACCACGCCACTTCGATGGCGCCATTCATGTTGACCCACCAAGCGTCTCCGTCCGACCCAATCGGGGGGACGTGGCCGGCGGCTGGAACGTCGTTGATATAGAACCACCGCGACCCATCAGGCATCGTCACGATGTTGCCCGCTCGATACGTTTCCGCGTCCAGGAAAGCGCCGCGCTCGATCAGGTCATCGACGAACAACACGTCGGTGAGGTTGAGCACATTCGCCGGGCGCTCGGCCTGGACCTTGATCTGCCAGTATGGCGGTATCGGCGCCGTTGTTTGCCAGCCGATGACGCGCGGCGCCTGCCCGCCGGCACGATCCAGAGTAGCGATTGGAGCGCTGGCGCTGTTGCGGATTACCTGGAGCTTACCCTGGCAATTTACCACGGCGGTCGCATTGGCTGCTCGTGCCACAGCCTCGACCAGGTCATCGACGTTGCGCTGCCCATCCGTCCAGTAGTGGACCGGGTAGGGCACCAGCGTGTCCAGCGCTGCCAAGCTGTTGGCATCGACGACGTCTGCCGGCGCGAGGGCGTGCGTCAGGACGGCGCGCGAAATAAGCGAGCCACTCTTCCCCGCTCCGAATGTCGCGTTGATGCCGATCGGCTTGGCGGGCGGCGCACCAAAGGCGACCAGCCCCAAAGCGACGCAGGTGCCCCACTGCCCCGGCTTGATCGCTTTGCTGTCAACGGCCGCCTGTAGAGCCGCATAGGTCGCGTAATTTGCGACCGCCGGCCCGAAGCTCGATGCTCCCTCCATTGCGGCGGTGATGGCCAACGTGTTGCCATAGCCGTCGATCATTCCGATCCAGCGAGACTCGTCGAGCCATACCGGCGGGATGTTCTCGCAGATGCCGAAGCCAGCCGGCATCAGCGTACCGATTTTCTCCGCGACACCGTTGATGCCGCCCAACCCCGACATCGCCTTCCAAAGCAGCGGCTTGTCCAGGAAGTCGGCGTTGACCTCGAGAGAGAGGGTCAGCGCGCCGGTGTCCGGATCGTAGTCGTGGCTCGTGATGTACCCGGCGAACTCGACGGTCGCCGCAGCGTAATCGAGCCCGGCGGCATGCAGGATCCGGATTGGAGAACCGGACCATTTGTATTGCCGGGACATCGGAAGGCTTTTCATCGCCCGGCGCGACAACTTGAGTGATGCCTTGCCCTTCTGCACGCCGCTCGAAAGATCGGTGGCAAGGATCTCAAGCGTTATGACAGCGCGGCTCAGGATAGCGGGGGCCCAAGAGAAACCCCCGATGCCGTAGGTCTCGGACGACGGGCCATCGGCGACGCGCACCGTCTCCTGCGCGTCGGCGATTACATCATAGACGTCGATCTCGACTAGCTGGGGGATCAACGCCTGCTCCTATGGCTGGGGATTATGCTGCCTGCCTGAACCCGGGCAGGTTGTTCAGCGACCCTATCGCACCGCCATATCCGAGAACACGCAGGGCGTCGACAATTCGGTCGAGCTTGCCGCCGAGCTCGGAAGTCTGCGCCTCAGTCGCTTGGACCTGCGTGTTGATGGCCTGCTGCACGGCGGTCGTGTCGAACGGCGATGCTGGCAAGCTCGTCGACGAATTTGCGGCGACGTTTTCCTTCGCCCTTGTGACCAAGTTGAGGATGTCGCCGACGTCGCTGAAAAAGGCCGAGCCAGATCCGTTTAGCTCCCGGCTGGCCTCCTTGAAGTTGTCGACGGCACGCAAGAATTCGTCGTTGTCCACCACCTTCCCCGCGCCAACGTCGGCCCGGTAGGCGGAAAGCGCCTGCGCTGCGTTCTCGTAGGTCGTGCGCTTGTTGAACGGCGAGGACGAGCCGCCCTTCATTTCGTCAATGTACTGCTGCAGCGCTTCGACGCTGGCGTCACTGGCCTGCTTGATAGCCTCCGCGCGCTGCAGATCGTAGAGCTTTTGCGCGTCTGCGAACTGCGACGCCGTGGCGCCACCCTCCTTCAAATAGGAGATCATCTTGGTGAACTCGAGATTGAGCTCGTCGATCGCTGCGCCCACTGGATCCGTCATCTGCTTGAGACGCTTAGGGATGGATTCGATGACCGAAGCCTTTTCGAGCGCGCGCTGCATATCCTGCCCGGACCGCAGGATCTTCTGCGAGGCAGCGCTGATGCCGGTGATGACCCCCTTTTCGAGCGCATAGGACATCGCCGCGGCGGCGGCCTCTTCCGCCGACGCGAACTCTTGGCGGCCGCTAGACTCACCCGGGGTGGGATCGAAGGTGTACTTGTCCTTCCGCATCCCGAGCGAGCCCAGGTTCACTCCGGTCGCAAGGCCCCCGCCCAGCTGCTCGGCGATGTTCTGCAGCGAGGACACGAGGCTGTTCGCCGAATCCGATGCGGCGGTCTTACGAGACGTCGAATTGCCAGCCAGCGTGAACGCTGCCCCGCCGTCCGCGCCGACCATGATGTTGTCGGCGTAGCCCTTCTTCGTTTTCTTGAAGAGACCGCCCAGCAAGCCGCCGACTACACCGCCAATGGCCGCGCCCACCCCGGGAGGCAGGCCGGGGATGAAGTTGCCCAGCGCGCCACCGAGGGCGGAGCCGCTCGACGACGACTTTAGGCCCAGCATCTTGAGCGCGCCGCCGGCCATCGCACCCGTGCCTGCGCCTTCCAGCGCAGTCGATACGCCGCCGCCGATGCCCTTGAAGAAGTTGCCGCTTTTGAAGGTCTTATCGAGCGTCTCTCCGATGCCGGTGAAGAGCTCCTGATAGGTGACGCCCGCCGTTGGAATGGGGGCCGAAGACGCGATCGGCGGCTTCGCATCTCGCGTCTTTACGACAACGATGCTTCCATCGGGGTCGACGTAGGACCCGGAAGACGAGGGAGCCGCCCCGCCGCCGACATCGAGGCCGGCTATCCCGCCACTCGTAGCGCCGGCCGTTCCGGACGCAGTGTTCGCCAGCTTGTCCAGTGCGTCTGCCGCGCGTTCGGCAGAGGATTTGAGATTGTCGTTCGCGGCCGCCAGCGGCGTGAACTTATCCGCGGTGTCCTTTACGCTCTTTGCCAGGATCTCGGCCGCCTGGTCGACTCCGTTCGACCCCTTGACGAGATCGCGCAGCTTCTCGTCCGCGCCTGCGAAGATCCTCTCGGTCAGCTGGCGTGCGCGGATCTGCAGGGCGTTCTGCACGACGCTGTTGAAGAAGCCCTTGATCGATTTGAGCGGGTTCTTCTGGAAGCCCAGCAGCATGGTCTCGAAAGCGTCGCGCGTCTGCTGCGCAACGCCCAGGATCTGGCTGGTCTGGCGCTGGCGAGACTCGAGCGCATCGTTGATACGCTCGTTTACACGCTCCTGCGCAAGCGCGGTCTCGAGATCCGCACGCGTGACGGCCCCGGTGTCGCGCTGCAATTGCAGCATGCGCTCCAGGACGTTGGCCTCGAGATCGTATCCCTGCAGACGCAGCTGAGCGACTTCGTTGCCACGGCGCTGCTCCTCGATCGCTTCCGTGATCGGCCGACGCAGGCCCTCATAGACACGGCGCTTGTCCCCATCGGCCATCGCCTGCGTATAGAGGCCTTCCTCAAGCTCGGTGCCCACAAGCTCCTGGAGCTTGGCCATAGCTTCGATGGCATTGTCCAGGGCGCGCGTGTCGCCGTAGGAGGAGAGGATGTCGCGGCGCTGATTGCTCCCCTTCTCCATCTCGGCCTGGCGGGCCTTCTCGTCGGCGATTGCTTGCGCGCTGGCACGATGCGACGCGGCGGCCGACGCGTCGATCTTGGACATCTCGGCATCGTAGCTGGCGAGAATGTCGCGGCGCTGCTTGCGGAACTCCTCGCCGCTGATGTTCGGCGCGTTCTTCTGCAGAGCCAGCAGCTTGGCGTTGGTGTTGTCGGAGAGCGAATCCTTGCGGTCTTGGACAGCATCGCGCTCGGCCTTGCGCGCCGCCACGCCAGCCGCAGTACGCGACTTGCCTAGTTCCTTTGCTGCGGCGGATGCCGCCTTGACCGCGCTGAGATTGGTCTCGAGTTGCTGCAGGTAGGCTTCCTCGCCATCGCGGGCGATGATCGCGCTGCGCTGCGCCCGCGTCGTCTGCAGGTCGGCGCGCGCGCGCTCAACGGGTGTGCGCGCGGCGCGCTGCGCGGCGATTGCCTCAAGCTCGGCCGACTTGCGCGCGGCACGAGCCGGAGCAGACTCTTCGCGCCGGAGCGATTGCGCACCGCTGAAATCACCGCGAGCAACAGCCAAGTCGGAGGGCTTGGCCCTACCCTCGAGACTCTTCGCACCCGCAAGGGCGCTCTGCGTGTTCTGCGCAAGCGTGACGATCGCGGCCGCGTCCGAGCGCACGCCGGCGATCTGCTTGGCGTACTTCGGATCGAACTTGTTGCTGTCCAGGAACTTGGTGACTTCGGAGATCGGGATCCGGCCGGACGCATACTCGCGCAGCTTCGCGCGCACCTGCGGTGGCAATCCCTGCCCGGCGAGACCTTGGCCAAGGATCCCGGCCTCCTGGCCCTTGTTGGTCAACTGGACGCGTGCAGCACGGTACTGCTGGTTGGCGTCCACTGCCTCGCTCTTCATCGCCTCGATCTGATTGGCGCGCAGCGTCTTGTTCTGCTCGATCAGACGGCCGGTCGTGAGATCGACGAACTTGGCAAGGTTGGCCTGGCGCTCTGCCATGCGGTCCGCGGCCGCGCTCGCGGCATCCTGCTGCGTGGCGAACTGGATCAGCCACGACACCGCGAAGGACAGCGCCAGTCCGACCAGGTTCACCTGCGCGATCAGCCCCTTCACCGCCGCGCCGAACGTGCGGCTGGCAGCGGCGGCTGCGTTCTGCGCCGTCGTGGCCGCCGTCACTGCACCGCGATAGCCCACCGTTGTCGTCTGCAACTGACCCGTCGCCGTGCGCAGCTGCGTCGTCGTGGCCGTAAGGCGGGCCTGGGCCTCGTTGTAACGCGCCGTGGCGGTCGTGGCGGCCCGGGTGAGCTCTGCTTGGTCAGAGCGGCTCCCAACGAAACCCGGCTGGTTGTACTTCCGGCTATTGGCGATCGCCGTCGCCCGCGCGGCCTGTGCCGCCTCCTTCTCTTGGGCGACCACCTGCTGCAATGCGGCGCGGCGCATGCGCAGGCCGGCTACTTCTTGCGCCGCAGCCTGGCGGGCGCTGAGCGCGACGGTCCGCGCCGTGTTCGCATTACGGGCGGCCTCCGCGGTCGCTGCCCGCGTTGCGGCCTGTTCCGCCTTCCACCCACTGATCCGCTTGGCCTGATCCTGTGCGAAGCTGCTCGCACGAAGAGCCGCCCAAGTCGTCACCAGAAACAGCGAAGCCCGGGTTACAGTGCCCAGGTTATCGGCCAGAAGGTTGAGCCCCGCGCCGAGTGTGCGCGTGACGCCCGCCGCCTCATCGCCCCCGTTGATCATCACGGTGAATGCGTTGTTGAGCTTGGCGACCGACGACGAGATCGTCGCGGGTAGCTTCTCGAGCTCGGCATCGATCTTTGCACCGGAGCGCTCGAGCGCAGACGCGACGACTTCCGGCGTGAGCTTGCCCTGTGCACCGAGCTCTTTCAGCTTGGCGATCGTCGTGCCGATGGTGCCGTCAGCGTTTTGGAAGCCTTCCGCCAGCGCCTTGGCCAGCCGGAGGGAGTTCTCCTTCACCGACTTGAGTTCGTCGCCGGACAGGGTGCCCGAGCCCAAGCCCTGCGAGAACTGGTACAGGCCTGCCGCCTGAGACGACGCAGGACCACCGGACAGACGCGCCGCCTTCGACGCCAGTTCGGTGATGCGTGCAACGCGCTCTTGAGACAGCCCGGCATCGCGGCCCGCCAGCGTGAGGCGCGAGTACAGCGAGACGACAGGCTCGAGGCCGACGCGCGCGTTATCGGCAATGCGGCGCGCTTCCAGGAACGCGCTGTTGACCTGCTGCTGCGTCTCGTAGAGCGGCCGCAACTGGTTCTTGAGCTCAGCCGCGCTATCCGCCGCGCGCGCAAAGGATCCGATGACCGCCAGCGCACCAACCGCGCCCAGTTGGATGCCGGCCAGTTCGCGCACTGCCACGGCAATTGCCGAGATGCGGCCAGCGACCGGACCCAACGGCCCCTGCGCGACGTTCGCGGCGATCGAGGTGAGGCGCAGGGCGCGCTCAAGCTGAGTGGTCGACGCGGCCGCGGCGCGCGCGGCGTTGCTCTCCAGAATGTGCTTGCTGGCCAGCCGCTCGGACGATGCCGCGGCTTCGCGCTGCGCGCGGACGCTCCCCTGAATCGCCTGCGCGCGTGTACGCTCTGCCGCCGCCGCTGCCGCCACCTGGCCCGGCGCCGGACCACCGCCCAGCGCGCCCGCCACCTTCCCGCCCGCCGACGCGGCGCTGGCACGATTCGCAGCCTGCGCGATGCGATTGAACGACGCGGTCGCCTTACGCTCGAGCGCAGCGAACGCCGGATCGACGGTCTTCGCTTCCTCGACATTGAGGAACGTCGTGAATGTCGATGCGCGACGAGCCATAGGGATCTCCTAAGAAACGTCGCTGGTGGCCGTCCGAAGGCTTACCGCATCAGCGTTGGCGCTGATAGTCCCGCATCAGGCGCGCGATGTAGTCTGCTACCCGCGCCGCCTCGACGAACACTTCGGCCTCCTGGTCGAAGCGCTTGGTGCGCCGGGTGTTCCGGATCAGGATGAAGGCGACCACCGCGCGCTTGGGTACGATCCGAGTCCGCGTGCCGCGCGGGCCCATCGCCTTCGCCTGGCCGTTCTTCGGCGACAGCGAGACGTTGTTCACCAGGAGCAGCGCTTGCGAGGATGAGACCTGCACGAAGCGGAGCTCACCAATCTTACGGTTGAGGCCTGCCTTTTCCCACAGTGCGGGCGTGAGCCGCTGCCGGCGGCCGCCAGCCGAGACGAGGCGCGGGACGGCTTTCGTGGGAATCGCGAGCCAACGGCCCAAAGGCGTGATGTTGGCGCCTTGCGTGTAGGCGTCGAGGGCGCCGCCAGCGCGACTATCATCGCCGCCGCGAGCATACAGCGCGCCATAAGGCGTGCGGTCGGTCTGGCCCTTCTTCTTCGCGCTAGTGTGGCCGACGGCATTCGCCAGCTTTCCAAGTCCCACGCTGCGCATGCGCGCTTTGACGCGAGCCGCGCCGCGAGTAATCGCCAGGTCGGTCGCGGTGTAGGCGACGGCGCGGATCTCTTTGTGATAGCGATCGCGATCAAGGCGGACGGACGAGAAGTCCGAACTCTTCACCTTGATCGCGATGCGCGTCACCCCTCATTCTCCCGATAGTATTCGTCGATGATTTCCATCGCGCGAAGGAAGCGGACGGGCTGGTGGATCAGCCCGCGCCCGTCTGGGAAGGATCTTCGCTCTGGATTGCGCCAAGATAGGAGGAAGTAGAGCTCGACGGCAGCGTCGTGGTCACGCCGAATCCGTCGGTCGGGGCAGGTCCAGTGCTCGATGTCGTCAAAGACCCATCGCTGGACACCGGCACGTCGCTCGGTTCGGGCGAACCAGTCGGGCCGGACTCGCTTTCGGGCGGCAAGTCGGAGTTTCCCTTTTCGGTCGCATCCACACTCCCCGTGCTCATGGTGCGGTTGAGAAGCTCCTCGACAGCGTCCTTGCCGATCTCGGTCTTGAGCGCTTCCCATGTCTCTTCGGGGACGATGGTGCCCGTCTTCACGAACGGCACGCTCGCGCCCTGCCAGCCGGACAGCACGATGCGGGTCATCCCTTCGCGCTGCTTGCGGTTGAACTGCTGCATCTCGATCGTCATGTCGCGCAGCTTCGGCGAGGCGCGGCGCAGCGTGTCAGCGAAAGCGGATGCCCTGGATTTCTCCCGGACGCTCTGCGTGTGCTGGGGGCGGGCGGCCTGCGGGCGCTTCACACCGGCGGCCCAATCCAGAAGCCGCTGGTCTTCTTGCAGCTGCCAGTTGGCGACCTGGTCGTTGTAAAGATCCTGCGCCTGCCAGTGCTCGTCCATCAGGTTGGCGTAAGTCTCGCCCTCCTCGTCACCGTGGAGACGGAAGATCTCTTCGATGAAATTGGCTCGGAAGGTCTCCTGCGAGATGGGCAGGATGTTGTGACGGAAGAGCTCGTATCCGACCTGGTCATAATCCGATTGCGTCATCGGCGGGACGAAGAACTCGATGTTGGGGGCCGCTTTCAGCACGAGCAACTGAGGCGTCGTAGAAGCGGAGAAGTATGCAGCGGACATGAAAAAACCTCCGGGGTGGTGGCCAAAGATGACGCCCACCCCGGAGGTTTTATGCCCCGCGCTTCACCAGAAGAGGGTGAGAGTCGCCGATTTGTCTACGCCGACGAACGCAGCATTGCCAGTCAAGTTGACGAAGCCGTTCCGGTCGCCCGGATTGTTCATCGGGTCGAGGACGATCTCAGGGACCAGGAAGCCCCAGCGGTTGCCCGGGCCCATCCCCCACAGCGACATGGACGAAACCGACGTCTGGTTGTCGACGCGGGTGTCCAGATCGAAGTCGGTCTTCGCCATCTGGTTGAGATCGATGTCGAAGGTACGCGTACCCGACATGATCTCGTAGCCGTCCTGACCCTGCTCGGCGGCCGCGTTCGACGCACCGGCGACTTCCGACTGGATGGCGAAGCGCGTCGACTGATGGCCGAGGGCCACACGGTCGAGCGTGAACTTACCGTTCCGGAAGGGAGCGATCGAGGTCAGCTGCGCAGAGGTGAGCGGCGGCGCTGCTTCGTCCGCCGTGCCAGCCGGCAGGCCCTTCATCGAGAACTCGATAGAAGGGAACGACTGGTTCTGCTCGTTCGCCACAGGCAGATCGAGCGTCAAGGACTCGATGCGCACGTCGCGATAATCGTAGCGCTTCTTGTCGCGCCAGATCGAGATCGAGAGCAGCGGCGGCGATACCGTCAGCGTGCTCAACTGGTACGTGACGTTGGGCGGGATGGTGTACGTGCCCGACGCGGGCGCGACACCCAAGGTCTCCGCCAGCGCCGCGACCTTGCTCGTGCCATTGTAATCCTGGATCAGCGAGGTGCCCTTGATCGCACCAACGCCGATGTTCGCATGCTGGATCGGCATGCCCAGGTAGAAGTCGTCAATCGACGACGCAGCCGCGGCCATCGTCAACGAGGTGGTGGTGCCGCCCGCCACCGCGCCGGTGATCGCGGTTGCAAGGCGCACTTCGGCGAAGCCGGCGGCCTGGAGGATCCTGCCAGCAGGCCAGGCGTTTGCGGCGAACGGGGCCGCGCCGCCGGGGCCGCGGAGGGGAAGTGTTGCGCCGGCGCTGCCGGTCTTTCCGAGGTAGATGCGGGGCGCGCTCCACACCGAGCCGGTTGCGGTCGGATCCTCCGTCGAAACGATGTCCTCGCTGTTGGTCGGAACGGAAACGGGGACGATGTCCGCCGCAGCCGGCGCGGTGAAGACCCCCGCAATAGCCTGTAGGGCCACGGCGAAGGCGACAACGCGCGTCTTGTGATTCCACGCCATAACTCCTTACTCCCCCTTGGTGGTGCGACGGGCAGGCGCGGGCGCCTCCGCGTCGGCTTCGTCTGCTGCTTGCTCGGCAAGCCCCGGGTCATAGACCGTGCGATACTCGGTGATGCCGGTAGCTTCGTCGGTGAACTCGACGCGCTTATAGCCGGCCTGCAGACCGGACGAGGACGTCACGATCTCGTTGAGCTTCTCGACCGCTTCGCCGACCAGGGCAGGGCGCGCCTTGTCGTTCTTGGCCTTGGCGCTGTCGCCGAGCAGCTTGTCGAGCTCGGCTGCATCGAAGCTGCCGGCCGGGAGACTGACGGGCGCCGCGCGCGCCGCCTGCAGTTCGGTGCGGTCGGTGGCGACGGGCTCCACCGTCAGATTTCCGTCACTCATAGACCATTCTCCTCCGGAGACAGCAAGTGGTTAGGGTCGTTCCAGAGGGTTCTGTATAGCACAACAACGCTTAGCGCCAATCGGCCATTGTCGGGTGTCGAATCCTCGTCTGGGTCCACGTCGCCTGGCATTACATCGTCCACCAACGCGCGGATCTTGCTGTTCTCATCCAGATAGAGCCCAGCGAATGTGTTGGCCGAGACCGACAGGATGTTCCAGCCGGTTGGGTCGCTTTCATCACTGGCGGCTTCCGGCGGCAGATCAACATCCAGCACCAGGTCGATGACAGCTTTCCAGCACACCTCGCTTGACGAGTGGATGGCCTGGCGATCCGGGTCCAAGGCGATGTCGACCAGCCGCAGCGACATTGCGGGAACCTCGCCCTTGGTCGCCTTACGGTTGCGCATGTGCCGGATGTAGAACGGATTCGGGAGCCCGACGACGAGATGCACACCCGCATCGATCGCGATCTCCTTCATGACCGTCAGGATCTTCGCGATCGGCGAGATCTTCATCGGCATCACGAAGCCCTTTGCACGTCGAAGAGAAAATAGCGGCCCTGTTCATCGGGCTGCGACCCGGAAGGTCGGTACACGAAGGCGCCCATCTTCGCACACCGAAATCGATCGGTCTCGAAGCTCGGCTCGCGCTCGCCAGGGAAGTGCGTTTTGCGCAGCTTGAGCCGGGGCCGGGAGCCAAGTGGTTCGTCAAAGCCCTGCAGCCCGCCTAGGCCAGTAGCCACCGGCGTGTAGAAACCCTTCACCGACGTATAGGTCTCGCCGCCGTCGAGCGAGATGAAGATCACTTCGCCCAGCCGCTCGTCGACCTGTTCATCCATGCGGGCGGCTAGTTGATCCCAGGACATCGCGGTCTCCAGATAGCAGAAGGCCGCCCGGTTCTACCCGAGCGGCCTCATCTGCGCGAGGGCAATCGCCCTTTACGACGTGGGGGCAGCGTCCGGGTCCGGCTGCTGCTGCTTTTCTTCCTCGCTCTGCTCCCCGGGCTCCACTTCGCCATTGCCGTGCTCGGTGTCGGCGCCGGCGGTCGGGCCGACGGGGTGCTGGCGCACGCCGGTGGCGGGGGCGTTGAGCGCGGACATGCGATCCGCTTCGGCCTGCGCCTCTTCCTTGCCCTTGATCTTCTCGCCGATCGCGCCGGACGGCCCCATGATCTGGTAGTATCCAGCCCCGACATGCTTGATCGAGTGCGTGGGATCTGCCTGCGTGCCAGCTGGCGCGATGGGAGCGTCGTTGCCTGACGGCGCGGTAGTCGAGGTGGTGACGACGCCGGCCGCGGTGGTTGCCGTGGTGGTTGGCGCCGGGCCATCGGGCTCGAGACGTGCAGCGTCCGACTGGATTTCTGGAAAGCCGCCGGCGCGAGTGACGGACAGCGTCTCGAAGTCCTCCTTCTTCACCATCTTGCCCGTCGCCGGGTTCTTGAAGTCCTCGATGAACTCGCGATCATGGAAGCGCAATGCGTCCTCGAGAGGGATCTCGCGTTCCTTCAAGGTCGGAATGGCCTTCACCCGCGGATCCTTGGGGTCCATGTGGATGATAGTGCCGTCGCCAAGCGTGTGCGTAAAACGCGTCTTGGCGGTGATCTTTACAACAGACATGCTCGGCTCCTGCATAAGAAGAGGGGCTGAGGTTTACCCCAGCCCCTCCCGTTGCGCCAGCGGTTAGACCCTGGCGCGTGATACGGGGGCACCAAGCCCCCGCCCCTGTTATCCGGTTGCGGTCGCTCGCATGAGCGCCTTGGGATAGATGCAGGCGTACAGCGGATAGGACCGCAGGACGATGTCGACGTACTCCGGCATCGCCTCGCGCACATCCGGCTGGATGTAGAGGTACTCCGGACGGCCCGGATCGGTGACGTCCTTGAGCGTCTCGCCGGGCGCCCAATAGACGTTGAACACGTCCTGCGCACCGATGGGGAAGAACACCGCGTCGTTGGTCGGCACGGCGATCTCGGCGTTGGTCGAGCCCCGGTAGTGGATCCACTCGACACCGGCGAACCACAGGCGGCCCCAGAGGTTCGGACGCGCGAGCTCGCTGTTCTGCATCGACAGGAGCGCGCCCTGCTGCTGCAGCTTGTAGAACTCCCGCACCGCCGGGTGACGCATCAGCTTCGACCAGAAGCCGTCGCCGACCAGCGCGCCGATCCGGACGTTGGGATTGGCGCGGTTCTTGAGCGCCAGGATCATCGGCTGGAGGAAGGTCTCCTGGATGTCCATCATCAGATCTTCTTCGGACGTGGTCCCGAAATTGATCGCCACGGGGGTCGGCTCGGCGATGCCGTATTCCGTGAAGAAGTTGATGATGTACGAGGTGCCGTCCAGACGAGTGGTGACGAGCTTGCCCTGCAGCGCGCCGTAGCGATGCAGTTCCTTGGTCGCTTCCATGTCCGACTTAAGACGCTGCGTGCGCGTGTTGACCAGGTCGGTCGCGTTGCGCAGGCGGACGCTTTCGGGGAACGCCGTGTTCGCGACGCCGAAGAGCTCGCCGGCGCGAACCGTATCCTTCTTCGACAGACGCGACGTGCTCAGAGCACGCAGGCGGCCCTGATCGCGGATCTGCATCGCATCCGGGCCACCGCGCTCGGTGACGGGGATGATGGTGACGCTGCCGTCTTCCTCATAGAGGAGCACTTCCTTGGTGATGATCGGCTTCGGGTCGAACAGACCCATCTGGCCGATTTCCTGCGGGATGTAGGGCGTGTTGTCGACGACGCGCTGGAGCGACTGCACCGAAAAGGCGTCGTTCTTAAAGATGTCGAGAGTAAGTTCCATTTTCGGTAGCTCCAAGCGGCTCGAAGTGCGGTCGAGGCGGTCCCGGTCAGACGAGGATGATGATCGTCATCGCTTCCGCAGCAGCGATGAGGGCGGCCTTCTGGGGCGTCGAGAGCGCTTCGTAGCCAGGGATGGCGTGGGCGTTCATCTGCACTTCGCGGACGGTAGCAACGCCGCGTTGCGCAGCGGCCGACGCCGGGCGGTCGTCCCACAGGAAGCCGGCAAGGGTCTGCGAACCGTCAGAACCAGCCGGATTGTAGTGGGTGTACTGGCCGCCAGAGGTCAGCTTGCCGAGCGGCTCGCAGGCCTTGTACGGCGTGCCGGGCGAGGCCGCGAGGGTGACTTCCTTGTTCGCGCGCTCATAGACGATCTCGCCGACGAGTGCGTGGCCGGCTCCCCGAAGGAAGGGGCTCGTGGTCTTGAGGACTCCGGGCATTGACGTACTCCTACCTTAGTTGCCGGTGGGACGAAGTGCCCCGGGCTTGTTGCCAAGAGGTGCGCCCGCGGTGACGAACGCGCCACCATCAGAGCGAGCGAGCGTCGCGCCCGACATCGCGCCCACGCGCTTGCTGCTCTCGTCCCAGGCGTCGTCCGCGTCCGGCGTGTTGCCGCCGGCGTCGAGAGCGGCTTGCGGGTTGCCGCGGCCAAGATCGATGTTGGTGTCGGCGATCACCTGGCCGCCAGCAGCAGCGCCGGGCTTGGCGCCCGGGAAGGTTGCGAGCGACTTCACAATGCTCTCCGCAGTTGCATCCGGGCCATTGGCGAGGAGCCAAGCGGCCTGCATGGGGTTGGCCTGGCCTTCGGCCGACGCAAACACGTCGGCGGTGCGGCGGTTCTCGGCGAGGCGGCCGGCGCGGTGCTGCTCCGCGGCTACCGCTGCAGCATCCTCTGCGGAGACCACGGCCTGCGAGCCTGCGGCATCGGACGCGGGTTGCTCAACGGCGCCGGCGTCGTCGGACGCGGTCTCGGTCTCGGACTGTTCGGTTGTGGTGCCGGCATCGGACTGCTCCGTCGTTGTGCCTTCGCCTTCCGGCTTATCGGCCTCTTCGGTGGTGGTGCCTGCGCCCTCACCCGACTGCGCGGGGGGATCGCCGGCCGGGTCAGCGCCGAGCAAACGGCTTGCCATCGAGGCCAGCGAGGCCCGCGACATGAGTGAAAACTTGGCTCCGGACATAAAAACGATCCCTAGCTACGAGCGACTAACTGCTCCAGTTCCATCCAAGCCTCTGGCTCAGACATCACTGCGTCGATCAAGCCGGTGGCCAGGGCTCGAGCGCCTGTATAAACGCGGCCATCGATTTCTCCAATAACGGAGTTGGTGAGGCGCGGACGGTAAATACCGACCTGCCGAGCAAAGACGGCATCGGCCTCCTCGCACGATTCCTGGAGCTCTTTCATTTCGGTCGCGTCGAGTTTTTCGAGAGGTCCGCCACGCGCTTTACGATCGCGGCTGCGGAAGATCGTGACGTTGACGCCATCCTCCTCGAGCGCGTCCGAATATTCGGCGTGGAGGATCACGCAGCCAATCGAACCGCACTGGCCGAGCTCCGGCATGATGACGCGGTCGCACGCCGCTGCGATCGCATAGCATGCCGACGCGGAGTAATCGGCGCACATCGCCCACTTGGGTTTGCCGCCGAAGCGCGCGCTGTTGCTGTAGATCGCGTCGGTGAGATCGAACAAACCGTCCACCGCGCCGCCGCCGGAGTTCATGTCGAACCAGATCGCTTTGACCGCCTGGTTCTCTTCGGCGTGGATCATCTGCGTCCACAATCCGTCATACCCGGTGGCGCCGCTGTACGGCCCAATACCCCACGACCGCTTGAGCGTGCCCTTCACCGGCAGGATCGCAATGCCACTATCGGTGAGCGCGTACGGGGGCGAGTTGCCGAAGTAGACGAGCTCACTCTGCGCCGACTGCATCGACGGAATGTCGGCCGGGCCAGCCCCGCGCTCTGCCGCGGAGATCCGACCCATCGCCGCAAGGTCCGCCATCGCCCGGGCATCCATCACCGACGATTCATCTACGAGCGCGCGGATGTCCATGCGGCCGGACAGCGCTGCAACAATCATCTGCGCCTGCGCTGGGGCAAGCGCGTGCGGCCGCCCGAAGAGCGACTGCATCACGAAGGGGAGATATTGCGCCATCACTGATCCTCGTTCGTTGCGCCGTCGCCATCACCGTCGCGAGCCTCGCCGCCGGCTCCGCGCTTCTTCGGCTTGGGCTTCGGTTCGCCGTCTCCACCGTCGGGCGTTCCTGTCTCCGCTCCAGCCGCACCAGGGGTGCCAGGCGCGAGGGGATCGAGCTCGAAGTCGCGATCCTCCGCTTCCTGCCGCTCCAACTGGATGTCGTCGAACACGTCGACCAGGTTCTCGCCCTCCTGCGCCATGATCTTCCGGCGCGAGGTCAGTTTCTTGTCGAGGCGGATGGCCTGCGCCTTTGCCTCCTTCTCCGGATCGGGCTGCGGCATCGCCGGACCGAAGAACTCGCATGATGTCCACGCGGCCCGGTTTTCGTCGAAGTCGGCACCGGCGGGGATACCGTCTAGCCGCCCCTTCTTCCACGCCTCCTCGATCACGGCGCCGTAGATCGGCGCGGCGTAGTGCTGGCCGAACCACATGCGCAGCTTGAGGATGTTCACCCACGCGTCGGTGATCGCCATACGAGCAGACGACATGTTCGCGTCGCCGAACTTCTGGCCCAGCTGCTCGAAGCTGAGACCCAGCGCCGATGAGAACATGCGCAGGAAGCCATCGCGCAACGCGGATGGATCCTCCATCGCGCGATTGACCGCCTCCATGACGATCTTGTCGCCAGGCGGTACGACGGCCAGGCGGTTGCCGCCGATCCGCATCTTGGCCTTGTCGTAGTAATTCAGCTTTTTGTCGAACATCGTCCACGCAGCATCGACGTTAGCCTGCGTGGTGGGAGCGGCTGGGGCCAGGTTCTCGGCGACCACCTCCGGCGGGGCCGCGGACTCGATCCACGTTCCGAGCACCTGGTTGATGATCGCGGCCGCGAGGTAGGCGTCATCGAACTTGTCGACCATGCCGGTCTGCTTGATGATCGTGACCAGCGTGGAGATCCCACGCAGGGCGGCGGCGCGGTTCTTGACGAACCAGTGCAGGCCCACCGGGCGGCCAGATGATGTCTCGCGCGGCACCATCGCGTATGAGGGATCGCCCGTGAAGTCGCCCGGGTGATGCTTGCGCGCGAAGAAACCGATCCAGCGACCATCGGGATCAAGGATCATGCCATCCTGGACATTGTCGTTCCCGACGTGGTCGGCTGGCGTCTCGATCCGGTCGGGGTCGATGACGGTGAAGTACGTCGCCCAGCGGGTGCGGTAAGCCTTCGCACGCTTCTCATCGTAGTGGATGACACCGGCGCATTCGCCATCGGCAGCGGTGAGGTTGCGGAAGGCCAGCCACATCATGCCGCCAAAGTCGTAGTGTCCCTCGCCGTCTTGCAGCAGGCGCGTGTCGTAGCCCCAATTGCGGAACTCGCGCCGCATCGACTTGACGATCTTCTCCTGCGTGTCCTTGTCGGTGATGCCGAGCATCTCCCAATCGGGACGCGGGTTGACCATGAGCCGGGGGCCGACGACGTAGTCAGCTTTCTTGTCGATGCCGCCCCGGATGTGCTCGGATTGGCGTTCGATGTGACGCGCGGCGCGAACGATGTCCTTGCGGCTCTTGCGCCCTTCCTCACGCGCCGATGTCGTGGGCGGCTTGGTGAAGATCTCGCCGGCGAAGGACTCGACGTTGGGGAAGTAAGCGGCAGAGCCAGACAGCAAGCCCGTGCGCGCGACCGTTGCCTCCGGGTTGTAGTACGACATCATCCGATCTCCACAGCAATGGCGCCGCCGGAGCCACCAATAGGCAGGCCGCGCTGGCGGGCCTCGTAGTAGAGGACGCGGAGCTCTTCATCCAAGCCCCTGATCGAAGTCTTGGTGTACTCGATCCGGCGGCCTTCACCGGCGATCACGCCGACGCCACCTCCGAACATCGCTTCCTTGCGCGCTGCCCGATACTGCTCGATCTCGGCGATGAGCAGTTCGTCCGTAAGATCTGCGTAGGGACGCATCTAAACCCCCGAGTTCAGTTTCAGCAGGCGGTCGAGCGCCGTCTCTCGCGGAGATAGCACAGCTTCCTCACCCTGTCCGCGCGGTTTCGGCTTGGCCCACACCGGCGGATTGCTCCAGTCGATCTCGCGGTTGTCGGCGCCCAATGTCTCGCGCGCCACCTCGCAGGCCACGAAGCCATCGAAGGTCTCGTTGCGCGCGTAGCGCTGCACCCACTTGCCGTTGACCATGTGCTCGGCGGTGAGTTCCTGGAAGTACCGCGGCGAGATGTTGGAGGGGAAGTGGATGCGCCCCGGGCCCGGCGTCTCGATCTTCATGCGCAAGGTGATGAGGCGCTTGAGATCGTGCACGTTGACCGCGCGCTCGTAGACTGGAACGTGCAGCGGGCGGCCCTGCTCATCGTGGGTGATCTGCTTGGGCTTGCCGTAGAGCTCACCTTTGGCCGTCGCCGCGCCGATCATGAGCATGAGCTTATACATCGGGATGCCATAGCTCCCGTAAGCCTTGCTCGCGAACAAGCGCGCGTTGTGCTGCGCGCCGGGCTGACCAGCGGAGTTGAGCACCGTCTTGGCGATCGGCATGAACAGCGGCTCGAGCCCAGCCGATACCCGCTCCTCGTTCGATGCCAGCGGGTAGTGCGCGTTGATCACGCTCTTGAGCAGCACGTCAAAGTCGCCGACGCGGTTGCCAGGATCGATGTTGTCGAACGCACCGTGCGCTTCGTCGGCTGGCCAGTTCTTGATCTGGAACGCGTCGATCAACCAGGACTGGCGCGCGAGATCCCACCCGATGACTCGTACCTCGAAGCGATCACCCTGGATGTCGACGAAGGCCGTGAGGAACTTCACGCCAGCCGGAACCTTGCGCATGTCGTAATTCGAGGTGAGGCGCGCGGCCACCACCTTCGCGTTCTCCATCTGCTCTTCGGGCTTGGAAGCGGATGGCGTCTCGCCGAGCTTCTTCACCACGACTTCGCGCAAGTGGGTGTCCTGCCCGGTGTTCTGGTAAGACAGCATGGCCGCGGCCCAATCGCGCGCGGTCTCTGGCAGCTTCACGAACGGCGCCATGAACGCGTGGATCACGAAACCCATCCACGGCTGAACCAGATCCTCGCCAGTGACTGTGCCGTCCTCGTTCCAGACCTGGTGACGCTGCAGCCACCGCCCCGAGTTCATCAACGGCAAGCGCTCCGATGGCGGAAACGACGCGCCGCACCCCTCGTGCGGGCACTCAAGCTCGACGTGAGCGGCGACGTGGTTGAGGAAATCGACGCGGTCCATCTCTTCGGCCAGCCCCATCATGGAGGGCAGGTTCCAGTACAGACGGTGCCCGCCCCATTCCTCCACTTCGGCGGCTGGCGATGACGCGCCGCCGCAGTGCGGGCAACGGACAAACCACAGGTGCACGAGCGCGTCCTTGAGCGCGAGGTCGATGCCGCCATCGGGGCCCGCGTCAGGGTGCGAGCACAGGTAGGCCTTGGCCGCTGTGCCGAACTCTTCCTGGCGCGACGTGATCAGCGTCATGATCGCATCGCGAACTTTCTTGATGTACGCGTCGATCTCGTCGGCCACGATGATCGGCGCGGCCTTCGCGCGCAGCGCTCGCTGCGTGGCCGCGCGCCACAACCAGAGCGCGCGGCCCACCATCTTGCGCTTGCGGCCGTTCTTGCGGTCCGTCCAATCGATCTTCTCGTCCACCTCCGGGTGGATCGTCAGCATCTCTTCGCCGCGCTCATCGATGTAGTCGTTGAGGGAGTCGTCGTCCTGCATGAACCACAGGACGTTTTTCACCGGACCGTACGTGGCATCCCGCAGGATCATCGACTCGGCTGAGACGGTCTTACCCGACCGGGTGTTGCCCTTCACCAGGATGACGCGCACGTCCGGGTGGTCGCAGGCGTCGTTGATTTTCTCAAGGTAGGGGGTGAGGGTCGCGTCGTAATCGAAGGGCTCGCCGCCCTGGTTGACCATCTTCCGCTTGGTGCGGTTGAACTCGTTTATCGAAATCGACTTGGCAGGCAGCAGGCTATCCAGCCGCGCCGAGAATACATCCTTAGCCTTGGCGACGTAAGCGTGGCTTCCGAGCGCTTCTAGCTTTTGCAGCAGGAGTTCCGTCGACAGCATCGGCGAGTAGAGCCTTCAAGCGGTTGTGAACTTGCAATAACCGCGAGTGAGCGTTCGTGTCGATGAGCTTGCGCAGGTTCGGATCGAGCTTGCCGTGCGGATCGATCTTGTTGGACAGGCCGGTCATGAACTCGCTGATCTCCGAGAACACTGCGCCGGCGACGGCCGAAACTTCCGTAACCGGGACGTAGAGGCCTTGGGCGATCGCCCGCTGGTCCATTTCCGTCTGCAGGCGATTGAGGTGGATGATCTCCTGCGGCGTGTACCGCTTGAGCGCCTCTTCCATCTCGTCGCCCCCCAGCAGCGCCGCGTGGCGCTTGGCGCGCTCGAGCGATGCCGCTTGGTGGCGATCGAGGTAGGCGAGCATCGATTTGATGACGCCCACCTTGTCGTAGAGGTGTCGGTTCCCATCCTTCTCCGGATCCGGAAAGTCCGGAAACTCAACGTACTTGTTGACGAAACGCGGTTTGGAAACACCCCAGATCGCCGCGCACTCTTGGGTGTCCCAGCGCTCGCCCGGCTTGGCTGACGCCAGCGCAGCAGCAAGGTCGACTCTGCGCTGGGGATCAGTCTTTGCCATCTACCTGTTCGCGATCCGTATGAGCTCTTGCAGCACCCGGTATTCTTCATTCAGCCGAGCGAGCTTGTCCTCCATACGCTCAAAGCACCAAGAGACGAAACGCTCGTGGCTGTAGACCTTACGACGCGCTTCCTGGACCGTCGGCAGGAGGATGCTGTACGGGACATGCGCGAAGGCATCGGTGATGCCGGCGTTGTAATCCTTCCGCTGCTCTGGATGCCAAGTCACGCCCACCAGCTTGATGAACATCGTGATCTCGTTCGCGACGAACTCAGCGATCGTACGCGGATCCTGATCCTCCAGCACCGCCATCTCGCTTGCGTAGACGTCGACCAGTGTGGGCATTGCTTCGGCAAAGTTACCACGCTCGAGCGCAGCAGCGATGACATCATCGTGCTCGCGATTGCTTACGAGCGAGTATGCGTTCGATCTCACCAGCTGCAGCCTGATCGCTTGGGGAGAGTGGGTTGCCGGATCGGTCCGTGTAACGTCCGTCATCCGAACTGCGGGAGTATTTGCCATTGATAACCTCGCGGAACATTGCGGCCTTCACGAGCCAGGAGAGCGTGAGCTTGAACGGGTTTTCGCGGCCGCCCGAAGGTGGAACGCGACCCTGCAGGAATCGGCTGCTGCGTATCTCCGCGAACACGCGCTCCCAGACATCGCGCTCGCTCTCGCCTTTCACCTTGTGCTGCTCGGTCCGCAGCCGGATCGTGTGCGCCAGGCCGTCGTCGATCTTCCGGATTCCTGCGATGCCGGGATGCTCCGCTTTAAGCACGCACCACTCGTCTTCGATCCACTGGACGAGGTCAAAGGGCTTATCGACGATCTCACCTGATCCACCGAACAGATCCTTCCCCTCAAAGGAGGGCCCTTTCGTAGAAAGGGAGGAATCTTCTAATTGAGAGGTTCTTTCTAAAAGAGGTTCCCTGCTAGGTTCACCAGTGACCCGGGGGCCAGGGTCATAGCTGTGACCCGGGGCTAGGGTCAGATTGACCCTAGGGTCAGATTGCGAAACGTAGTCGTCTTCCTCTTCGTCATCGCTCTCGATCACCGCGATTTCGCCGACCTTGATCCTGTACTTGTTGCTGCTGCGTCCGCCATTTTCGCGCCACATCACTTCGACGTGCTCGATGAAACCGCGATCTATCAGGATGCCGATGAAACGCTTCGCCGACGGGCGACTGATCTCGGCTTTCTCGGCCATCGTCTTGAGGGACGGCCACACGCAATAGTCGCGCTTGCCGACGTGGCTGCACAATACCATCAGCAGGCGCCATGGTCCGGGATCGAGGCCGCGCACCTCCATCGCCCAATTGATTGCTTTCATGTTGCGGTTCATTTGCCTTGCCCTTTCAGTTGCGGGCAGAGGCGAGCGTGACTATAAAGTTCGCGAGCGTCACGCTCGTCTCTTGCCCGAGACATCCTGCCCCTCGGAGTTTCGCGACTCCGGGGGGCACTTCATTTAGGCCCCCGCCCACCGCGATGTCGATGGGGGCCATTCCGGGAACATCCTAGAACGCGAAGTGCGGTGTGTCCGAGAACTGGTCGACGTCGCGCGATCGCACGGCGACGAAATCCCCAAGGAATTTCGCCTGCTTAGCGGTAGATCTCCCGTGTCGGTTCTTCACGAACAGCAGGTCCACCTTATCGCGTGAAGCCTGATATTCAGCCTCCCAGCTTTCGCGATCCTTGTCGCCGGCCTTCGGCTCTGACTGCTGCAGGTAATACTCCTCGCGATAGACCATCGTGATCGAATCGGCGTCCTGCTCAAGGTCGCCCGACTCCTTCAAGTCAGACATCATCGGGCGCTTGTCCTGGCGCGCTTCCACGCCGCGCGACAATTGCGCCAACGCGATGACACACACGTCGAGCTCGGACGCCATGCGCTTCACCATCTTCGAGACGGTGTTCATCTTCTTGCGGGTGTCATCGATCACCCGGCCTTCGGCATCGGTCGCCGAGCACAGACCGAGATAATCCAGCACCACGAAGGCCAGCTTGTGCCCCCGGGCTGCGAACAGCGCCTTCTCGCGCGCCACAATCGACCAGATCCGGCGGATGTCGGTGTCCGGCTGGAGCGATCGAAACTTGAGGGGCAGCAGCTTCACCTTTTCCCGGATGATCGTGAGGTCGGCGCGGTCCTGGCGTGACAGGCCGCCCTTGCGCAGCTGGCTCGCCGTCAGCTTCACGCCGAGCGCGAAGCCCGCGTCTGCGGCCAGCCGGATGCCGCTCTGTTCCTTCGACATTTCGAGGTTGATGCAGAGCCCGGCGTGACCGCTCAACGCGTACCCAAGCGCTGCCGAACCAGCGAGCGCCGACTTTCCCATGCCAGGCCGGCCGGCGATGATGTTGTAGGTTTTCGTCTCCAGGTAGCCGAGCCCCTGATCAATCTCGTCGATCAGCGCGTTCGACATGCCCGCGGCGCCCGGATCGGAGTTGATCCGATCATCACGCGCCTCGACAAACCCGATCATGTCGCCGCCATCGGACGATCCATCGTCGATCGTGTGGCTGGCGGCCTCGTAGCCAGCGGCTTCGACTTGCGCGCAAATCTCGTCGACTGGACGATCAAGATCATCCTCCAGCGCCTTGAGGCTATCGATCATTACCTGGCGCGCGTGCCGGCGCCCGGCGAGGTCGGCCACCTGATCGGCGATTGCTGGCGCGCCGGCGACGACGGCTGGGGAGTCGACGAGCTCGTCGAGGTACTGCCCCTCGAGCGCGTCCTGATCGTGTAGGAACAGCGGGCGCAACGTCATCGCATCGGCGCGCATCCCTTTGGCCTGGAACTTCATCATCGCGTTGAAGATCCGACCATGCAGCGCATCGCCGAAGTCGGAATGCTTCACACGGTCGGCGACTTCCAGGATCAGCTTGTTGTCGAGCAGCAGCGCGCCGAGCAGAGCCGCCTCTGCCGTCTGATTGATCAGCCGGTCGCTCATACCTCAGCGCGCGCCTCTGCCTTGTCCATGCACGGCTGGCACACGTCGTACTGGTTGACCTGCGCCGGCTGGTCGCAGGTGTTGCACCGCGCGCGGCGGCCGGTGCGCTGCTTTTCGTCCGGACGGTCATCATCACGGTGCGGGATGCCCCACGACGTCCAGCCCCGCCGGGCCGCGCCGCCGAAGCCGTCCAGCCGCGGCCCGGCCGCGAAGTGTTCGACGCGTCGGTAATATTCCTCCGGCTTGCGGCTATGCTCGCGGCGATTGGAGACGATCACTTGGCGGATGTCGTGGCGACCTACCTTCGGCTTTCCGATGCGGCCGAGCATGACGAACTCGGCGTTCTGCCGCGTGGTGAGACCCATGCCGAGAGCCAAGTCCGCTTCAAGCAAAGGCGTGCGCAGCAAGGATGAGGTGTCGAATTTATTCCAGAGCTTGATCCAGACGAAAGCGGTCGACGAAGGCGTCACACCCCAAGCGTCGAACAGGCGATTGTGCGCGCCCTTCACCATCAGCGGCCCGGTCATCCAAAGGAAAACCCACGCGTCCGGCAGCGCCATCTCGCGAACCGGGATCTTCTCGATCTGCTCGATCGACATCGTAGGGTAGTGCTTTTGCGGTGTCCGAATCTGCGCCTCGTCCTTGAGTGGCGCGCGGGTCTCGTGATGCCATGGTGGGTCAAATGAGAGGATCCCGAAGCGCTGATCCGGAAGAGGCGGGAGTGACAAATCGTCAGCCTTCGGCGCTCTGCTCATGCTCCCTCGCTCCCCATCTGGCGGGCGCGGGTGAGGAGTGGCTTAGCCTCGTTGCGCGAAAATTCGTCCCACTCTGCAACGCAGTCGTCTTCATCGTCCCGCACAGCTCCATTCGCACGCACGGCGATTAAGTCCGCCAGAACGTCGCCTCGGGCTCGCGCCTTGGCCAACGCCTCGACCAGTTCCCCGACCAGCCCCTCCTGATCGGCGGAGGGCATGGAGGCGTAGAGCCAGTGGTCGCCTTCAGGCAGCGCATATGCGACGTAGGTGGCCAAGGTCATAGCGTAGCCGCCGTTTGTCACACGCACCTTCGCCACCTTCACCGCATCTACGCTATCCGCGACGGGCATGGAGACGTAGAGTGGGCGCGTCTTCTGTCCGCGCCTGCGGTAATGCGCAAGATCACTTGCCTCGCAAATGACCCACTCGTTTATCCCGGGGGCTAGCCGCTGCCACGCCGCCGGTTCCCCCTCCCCGCTATCCGTTGCTGCCCCAACCTGGGCGGTCTCAGCCTGACAGGTTCGGCAGTTCTCCTGCCTAATCTCATGGCTCCAGCAGCGGATTTCACCACCGCTTCCATTGGTCGGCTCGGACATGCCGGATTCTTGTTCGTTGCTCATTTTTGCATCGCTTTCATCATTGCGGCATCACGCCATGGTCGTGGGTGGTATTCGCCGAGAGCGGACAGGCCGAAGTCAAGAATACCCGCAGCTTCGGCGGCGTCCGGCTTATCGGTGTGCCAGCCGTAATCGGCGCAGCGCTGGAGCGCCAAGTCCTTGGGATCTTCGCCGGGCAGATACTTCTTCTTGTCGGGCGTCTTTTTGAAACCGGAGCCGCGACCGATGAAGTGCTTGCGCCATTTCGAGATCTCTACTTTGTAGACGTGGGCGTGGATCTGAAACGCGAACTTCTCGACCACACCGCCAAGGCAGATCAGGCGGTAGACCGTGTCGATGTTGATGTTGCCCGAGATGTGCTGGGCCTCGAAAAAGATGTGCGTGATCGGGCCATCGCCCTTCGTCGCGTCGTACAAATCCCACAGCCAGTTCTCGAGCGCGTAGGCAGGCTTGCCTACCTCCCCCGGGTCGCCGGGGAGGCGGAACGCGTCCAGGAAGGGGCGTGGCATCGGATTGCGATGCCACGCGTACCCCGTCGTGGTCGCCAGGTCTAAACCCAGAGCACACGTCTTCTTCATGCGCGCAGGGGGTGCACGTTATCGACGGAGCGCGCGGTTGCGCCCTTGCGACCGCCGCCCTTCGCGCCGCGACCTGCCTGGGCCTTCAACTCCTCCTCACTCGCCTCGGTGAACGCGTCCGGGTCTGCGTTCGGGGCCGCCTCACTCGTCTCCGCGAGCTCGGCAGCTTCACACCGCGCAAGGATGTCTTCGACCGATGCGACATCGGCGGGAACATCATCGGAATTGATCGCGACATCGACGCCATCCGAAATGATCTCTCCGACGACCCCCGCGACGTCGGCCGCCGTGATCGCGTCGCCATCCTCGCCTGGATAACCGCCGGCCTCTTCCATCTCGGCCCGCCCCTCTTCGGCAGTCATCGTGCGGCGCATAGGCAGCACGTCGCCCTTGCTGGCCTTGTCGACCAGATCCTCGCGTGCTTCCTCGTCATATCCAGCCGCGTCGAGCAGGCCCTCGAGCGAGCGAAGCACGTCGTTCCGATCCGCCATCTCCATACGGTCGAGAGCGTAAAAGATCTTCGCAGCTTGCCGGTTGACCTTATGCCCTTCGATCTTCGCATAGATGTCGGCGATCTCGCCGTTGACCGAACCGATTTTGTCCTTCTTCGCGGTGATGGTGCGAACCTTCTGGACCGCGGCCCGGAAGTTCGGCGGCTGCATGTCCGCCTGCACCGATTCTGCAGATGCGCTCTTCGCCATGTGGCTTTCCTTGTGTTGCCTGGATCAGGCGTGGATGGCGGCCGAAGCTGCCGGTTTACCACCACCCATCTGGGCGGCGATTGCGGGACCGTAGAGGTATTGAACGAAGTCATGCGGCACGAGCGGCAGGCCATCGCGCTGAGCGCCAAGCAGCAACGTCTCATGATGTTGCTGCGGGATGAAGCCATTGCGCACCCAATTGCGGACCGTCTGTTCCGACACCTTCGGTAGGTACTTGCGGACCTTAGCGATGGCTTCGGGCCGCCTTGCAGCCAGACGCGCCAAGACGAGATCCGTCTGCGTATTTGTGGGCATTATGTCCTCCACAGGGATGGTCGGGTACCGCTCGAGCGAGCCGTCTCCCCTTGACCCTATTAGGGTTATGCCGAAATCATGGCTAGTGCAAAATGTCCTTATCGTGGACGTTTTGTTGTTGCGCCTCGATCCGCCTTCGTCGATACGGATGGCACACCGAGTCGGCTTGGCCGCGGCGCGGTGTGAGACGGGGGGCCGCTTGCACTTACCCCCCGCACTTGACGGTCCCTCGTCTCCTTTTCCGGCCTTTGGACCTTGTCGATGATCCCGGACCGATACCAGCGCGAGCAGCACGGCGCCGATGCGCTCGAGGAAGGATACTTCCTCATCCAGCCGCAAGACCGCATCGCAATCCCCGTGCGGGTGTGGTTCGGACCTCCGGAGCAGGATGGAACCGTGCTCGACCGTTCGCCCCGCTGGCAGGTGCAGGTGGGCTTCGATGTGCTCGACGATGAGCCGGTGCGCGTGGGACCGCTGCGCATCGAGCACCTCACTGACATCTGGCCCGCGTGCGCCAAGCGCCCAACCGACCGCGACGACTGGCTCTACCGGCTGGAACGGCACGAGTGGGCGGCCACGTACGATCCCGACGACGCGTTCGGCGGCATCGGCCGGAAGGTCGACGTGATGACTGTAACCCTCCCCTGACGGAATGAGCATGATCCCTGACGAAGAACCTCGGCGCCCCGCGCCCATCGGCCATAACGAGCCACCATCGCCCATTGAGACGGTGCGCGGTCAGATGCAGGACGTGGTCGACAAGTACCGCGAGCGCGTCTCCTACTTCGCCGAGCGCGCGAATGCGAAGCAGGTGACAGACCGTATCACGGCTGGTCAAGCTGGCGACATCGTGAGCCTGGCAGGCGATCTTGAGACGCTGATCGTCAACGATCGCTTCGCTATCACCCGTCCCTATCGTGAGGCGGCAGACGTAGGGAAGGCGATCGCGGACGAGCTTTGGCTTCCAGTTGAGGAGGCGCTGACCCAGCTGCGCGCCCGGCTCAAGGCGTGGAACGACGAAGAGGACGTTCGGATCGAGACGGCGCGCCGCGAGGAGCAGGCGTTCATGGCCAAGGCGCGCCAGGCCGCCGCACCTGCTGTCGAGCCGGAGCCGGCACCAGAGGCAGAGGTGGAAACCGCACCGCGAAAGTCGCGCTTCGGCATCGATTACAGCGCACCAGCGGTTCTATCGCCGCGCGGTCCTAGCGCCGCTGCACCGCTCCAGCCGGCCAAGCGGCGCAAGGTGATCGGCGACCTCGGCTCCAAGTCCGGTAACGTCGACGTGACCGTCTACACGATCACCGACATGCGGGCCCTGCCCGACATCATCCTCAATTCCGAAACGGTGAAGAACGCGGCGCTGTCCGTGGTCAAGTCGCTCGCCCGGCACATGCCCGACATCCCAGGCGTCGAGAAGTCGACCGCCACCAAGCTCAAGGTAGATTGATCCATGGCCAGGCAGAACAACACCCAGCGCATGCAGCAGCAGAATCCGACGCCCAACGAGGTGCTTTCCAAGCAGGACATGCTCAACCGAGTTCTCCGGGGATTGAAGGCGCGCGGGCGCGAGATTGAGGAGGTGCTGCCGCTCGATGTCACCTTCGAGAACTTCTACTCGGCCGTGAACCAGGCACTTCGGAACAATCCAGATCTGCTCGAGTGCACGCCGGTCTCGATCGTCAACGCGTGCGTCAAGGCCGCTTACGATGGCCTGCGCCTGGACGGCCGCGAGGCAGCGCTCGTGTCGCACAGGGTTAAGGTGTCGCCTTACAACACCAAGCCCGACGTTTATGAGACGCAGGCTCAGTATTTTCCGATGGTCTTCGGGCTGGTGCAGCAAATCCTTCGTGGCGGCGAGGTGCTCTCCATTGAGGCGGAGGTCGTCTACGAAAACGACGAGTGGGACATCACCCGCGGCACCGACGGCAAGATCCACCACCGGCCGAACATGGAGGAGGATCCGGGCGCGATGCTCTTCGCCTACACCGTGGCGACTCTCAAGAGCGGCGTGAAGACGACGGCCTACCTCCGCAAGCACGAGATCATCGATGTGATGATGGCGAGCAAGTCTGGCGTCGATAAGGACGGCAACCCCAAGGGTGTCTGGAAGCGTTGGCCGCGCCAGATGTGGCTCAAGACCGTGCTGCGCTTTCATCGCAAGACCTTGCCGCTGGGCGATCGCCAAATCGTCGACTCCGAGCAGCACGATCTCTTCCCGAATATGCAGCAGCCGACCAACCCGCTCGGCCTTACCGCGCCGGCACCAGCCATGCCCACGCGCGCCAATACCGTTTTGCAGGATCAGTCCGGAACCAGCGAGGGCTCTGCGCTCGACTTTGGCAATCAGGGGCAACGCGAGGAGGTGGAGCAGGGCGAACAGCAGCAGAACCAGCCGGAGCAGGAGAAGGCGAAGGTTACGGTAGCGCCGTCCAGCGATCCCATTCCTGGCGATGAGGAGGAGTGGGCCGCGTGGCAACGCGAAGTCGAGCAGAACATCGCGGCCTGCTCCACCGCGCACGAAGTTCAGAATATCGCTGCCGAAGAGCGCGAGCGGCTGGTTGCAGCAACCAAGGAGCGCCGCGACTGGATCAACGGCGTGATCAGTGATCGCCTTACCGACCTGGTAAGCGAAGCCGGCGACGGATCGGCCCCCGTCGATGGCGACGACAAGCAGGGCCAGGAGTAAGTCCATGAAGAGCAAAATCATCGCGCACATGCGCGACCGCGATCCGGACCTTTCTGCGAAGGAGGCGGACCGCCAGTTCAACAACGTCTTCGATGCACTTCGCAGCGTGATCGACGTCAACGGCTCGGCGCGCATCTCCGACTTCGGCACCTTCAAGAAGGTACGCCAGCAGGAACGCCAGGGCCGCAACCCGCGGACGGGTGAGGTCATCAAGATCGCGGCCAAGGACGTCATCCGCTTCAAGCAGTCGTCCGCCGGCTGAACAGTTAGCCCTCGGGTCGCACCAGGGCTGGCGGGTGGAATCACATCGATTCCATCCGCCACATGATCAAGGAAAACTCGATGCCAGCACTATCTGCAATCACCGCGAAGGACATGCTTAGGGCTCTCCTGGATTTCCCTGCGGACGGGAAGGTCCCGCACGACGATGACACGGCTCTCGTGTGGATCCGCATGGAGGGCATGGGGCTCATCGAAGCCAAGAGCTTGCACAAAGCGTGTAAGGAGTGCGGCACCCCCCGTATCATCTCCACATATTACAAAATCACTCAGGCTGGCCGCGCGGTCATCGAAATTGCGCAGTCCGACAGGGATGAGTTCTGATGTCCGACAACACGAAGATCAGTTGGAGCGACGCAACGGCCAACGTCATCAACGGGTGCTCACTCGAGTCCCCCGGGTGCGCAGGATGCTATGCAATGAAGCAGGCGCACCGCTTCCCCGTACGCCAGGGCCTCACCGTGAAGACCAAAGGGGGAATGGTGTGGACGGGCGAAGTGCGCTTTCACGAGCCGGCGCTTATCCAAGTGCTCCGCTGGAGCCGTCCGCGCGCGATTTTCTGGAACGCCCACGGTGACATCTTCCATCCATCGGTGCCGGATGCGTGGATCGACCGCTGCTTTGCCGGCATGGCGCTCACGCCGCAGCACTTCCACCAGGTGCTCACCAAGCGTTCGGGCCGTATGCGCGAATACTTCGCCGGCATGCCGCAACCTCGCTGGATGAAGCACATGAAGGAGCTCGCGCTCATCGTGCCTAAGCCGGACATCGTCGACAACAAGTCGGGCGGCCTGATCCTTTCGACCGTCAATGGTGGCCAACTTCCAAACGTCTGGCTCGGCGTAAGCGTCGAGGATCAGAAGCGCGCAGAGGAGCGGATCCACGATCTATTGCGCACCCCGGCTGCTGTTCGATGGATAAGCGCAGAGCCGTTACTCGGGCCGCTCGATCTCAACGCGATCCGCATGAAATACTGGCAACTCAGCGCGCTCGACAATCGCCCTTGGATTAGCGTTGAGGATGGTCGCCAGATCAGCGCCGATCATGAGGGCCTCCCAAAGCTGGATTGGGTGGTCGTTGGCGGTGAGAGCGGGCCGAAAGCGCGGCCGATCAATCGGCAGTGGGTTCGGTCTCTGCTCGGGCAGTGTTCGGCGGCTGACGTGCCTTTCCACTACAAGCAGCACGGCGAGTGGTTTCCGTACGGCGAGCTCGATGCCGACGGCCATCAGAACAGCATGACCAAGGGGGAACGTCCTGGCTTCTGGCACGAGTGGCCAGATGGCGGCTTCTCGGTCAAGCTCGGCAAGAAGCTGGCGGGGCGCTACCTGGACGGCGTCATTCACGACGCAATGCCCGCTGCAATGGAGCAATCATCATGATCAGGATCGAAATCTCGTGCGCCCACGCCAATGAGCCGCACGCTCGCGATGTGAAAGCGCCCTGCGATAGTCTGCGCAACCGCAGCATCGCGGTCGACGTCATGGGCACGTTCGACAAGGCCAAGGTCGAAGCGGAGCAGATGGCGCGCGATCGCGGCTGGGTGCCGTGGATCATCCCGGCCATCGGCCGCCGCAAGATGTTCATCTGCGGCAACTGCGCCAAGCGGGCGCGGGGAGAAATCTGATGGCTTACGCCGAAGGAACGACGGTCGACTTCGAGAAGTCGATCGCCGAGATCATCACCCTGATCAAGCGCGCTGGTGCGAAGCGCATAGGCCAGGAGGAGAGCGAGGAGCACTTCCTTATCCAATTCGCGATCCATGACCGGCTGATCCGCTTCACGCTGCCTCTTCCAGGAATCGACAGCATGCCTTCAAAGGATGGGCGCGGCAGCGCGCTCAATCCTGGCCAGCGTCGCGAGAAGCTGGCAGCGGCTCATCGACAACGCGGGCGGGCGCTACTTCTCGTGATCAAGGCGAAGCTGGAAAGCGTCGAAAGCGGCATCGAGACCTTTGAGCAGGCGTTCCTCGCCAACGTCGTCATGGCCGACAACCGCACCGTTTACGAGCGCGTCGCCGAGCCGATCGCCCTCGAGTATCAGACCCAGCAGGTGCAAGCCCTCGCACTGCCAGCACCAAGAAGAGAGCACGCGTCATGAATGACGGAGTCGACGTCCAGACCTTCGTTCGCGCCGCCAAGATCGCGGCTGCAGCGACCGACTGCTTCGCCAACAAGCTGGTTGAGCTCGTCATCACCGAGCAGGGCATCCTCATCCGCGGCAAGATCGCAAACCCTGCCCCCAGCCGCATCGGCGTGCCGGTGCACACCATCGTTGAGACCGTCACCTGGGCCGAGCTCAGCGGAAATTCCAACGTCCTGCAGTGGGCTCTGCGGCGCGTGATCGAAAGGATGCCGTCGTGAGGGCCATCTCGCTTTGGCAACCGTGGGCCAGCGCAATCGCACTCGGCAACAAGTCGATCGAAACGCGTCACTGGACGACGAAGTACCGCGGACCATTGGTGATCCACGCAGCGCGGCGCTGGGGGCCGGATGAGCGCTATTTTGCGAGCGTTGAGCATGCTCTCGGTCGTTTGCCAAAGCGTCTTCCCTTGGGCGCGTACGTTGCCGTCGCCGATCTGGTCGACGTCAAAACGACCGAGGAATTGCTCCTGACGGTCGGCCCAATCGAGAAGATCTATGGCAACTATGAGGAAGGCCGTTTCGGCTGGGTGCTGCAGAATGTGCGGCCACTGGCCGAGCCCGTGCCCGGCAAGGGCAAGCAAGGCTTCTGGTCGCTGTCACCCAATGAACTTGCGATGGTCGAAAGGCAGTTTGTGTGAGCTATTGGGAGCGCAGCGGTGCGTCCAACGAATGGTACACGCCAGCATGGTTATTTGAAGCGCTTGGCTGCTCATTCGATCTCGACGTGGCGTCACCGACTTTACGCCGCCACGTTCCTGTTCGATGCTGGCTGACCGAGCGCGACGACGGCTTGAAGTACGCTCCTTACTGGCACGGTTTCGTCTGGATGAACGCGCCTTTTGGAGGCCGCAACGGGCTGGAGCCGTGGCTCAAGGCGTTTGCCAAGCACGGCGATGGGGTAGCCTTGACACCAGATCGTACTAGCGCCCCTTGGTTCCAAGACGCTTTCCGCCAGATGGACGCCGTGTTGTTCACACGCAAGATCCGCTTCGAGCGCGCCGATGGAAGCGAGGGTATCTCACCGTCCAACGGCACAGCCTTGATGGCGATCGGCTGGAAAGGCGTGCAGGCGCTCCGGCGCGCTGCCGCAGCCGGTGTCGGCATTCTCACCTATCCTGAGAGGCTTTATCCGTGAGCATCCCGACCGCCTGGCTGGATCAGTTGCGCGACCGCGTGAGCCTATCCTCGCTCGTCATGAAGTCGGTGCCTCTCAAGAAAGCAGGCAGCGAGTGGAAAGCGTGCTGCCCGTTCCATTCGGAGAAGGGCCCGTCGTTCTTCGTCAACGACCCCAAGGGGTTCTATCACTGCTTCGGGTGCGGAGCGCACGGCGACGCGATCCGATGGATGACCGACCACGAGGGCATGACGTTCATCGACGCGGTGAAGGAGCTCGCGGCTGGCGTGGGGATGGAAGTGCCGGCGCCGGATCCACGCGCCGCGGCACGCGAGAAGGCGCGCGAGGGGCACCACGACGTTCTTCTCCGCGTGTCTCAGCTGTTCCAGCGCGAACTTGCGGCCGCGCGCCCGGCGATCGATTACCTGGAAGGGCGCGGGATCGGGCCAGGTGTGGCCGCTCACTTCGAGATCGGGTTTGCACCCAAGGTCGGGTACGACGCCCGGCCTTTCGTCCTCAACGTCGATGCTCCGGTGGAAGCGCTCGTCGAGCTCGGCGTGCTTCGGCGCAATCCGGACGATGGCCGCGTGCGGGACTTCTTCCGCGCGCGGGTCATCATTCCGATCCACGACGCGCGCGGCCGCGTCGTCGGCTTCGGCGGTCGCATCCTGGGGCCGGGCGAGCCGAAGTACCTCAACAGCCCCGACACACCCGTGTTCGACAAGGGGCGGTCCCTGTTCAACCTGCACCGCGCTTCGCCGGTCGCCCGCGCTAAGGATCGGCTGGTGATCGTCGAAGGGTACATGGACGTCATAGGCCTATACCACGCAGGGGTGACAGAAGTTGTCGCCCCCAACGGCACGGCGTTGACCGAAGCGCAGATGGGGCTGGCGTGGAAGCTGGTCGATCATCCGACCGTTTGCCTGGACGGCGACAAGGCCGGTCGCGCGGCAGCACTGCGCACGGCGATGCGTGCCCTGCCGATTCTTGCCCCGGGCAAAGGCCTCAAGTTCGCCTTCCCTCCGGCTGGACATGATCCGGACGATGTCGCGCGTCAGGGCGGCGCCGAAGCCGTGGCCGCCATGCTCGACGAGACCGTTTCCCTTGCGGACATCATCTGGAGCGAGTGCATCACCAGGATGAAGGCCGGTCCGGATGCGATCGCCGCGGTTCGGCGCGATGTGCGCGTGATGGTCGACGGCATCAAGGATCCGGACGTGCGCGCATCGTACACCACCGCGTTCGGCAACCGCTTCGCCAGCTACGGCCAGCGCTCGAGCAGTGCCCGCCGATCAGCGCCCGCGCGGCGCAACGTCAACCAGGCGGTCGAGGATGCCCTGTTCAAGGGGATCATCCGACACGTCGACCGTATCAACGATCTCGCCGAGTTGGTCGGTTGCCGGCCCTGGGCAGACGACGACATCTCCGACATCCTCAATGTGCTGATCTATCCCGAAGGCGAGCCCATCACCCGCGGCAACATGGTGCAGGTGTTTGAGCGGCGCGGGATGGGCGAGAAGTATCGGCAGGCGATAGCGCGCGATGGGCTGCGCTTCCCCTTCCTGGTCGGACCGCCGACCGACGCAACCTTCAAAGCCCTGTCCGAAGCCCTGCGCACCTAAGCGCCACCAGGAGAAGACCATGTCCAAATTAGACGTCGCCGTGATCAAGATCGATCCGGTGAACAGGCGCGCCGTATTGCTCAAGATCTCTGGGCAGAACCTCACTCAGGCTGTCCGCCGCATCACTGGCGCCAAGCAGCTGGGCCACATGGTACTGCAGGACATCGAAGGTCGCCGCCTCATGGGCGTGCGGCAGGAGAAGGGGCGCAACGTCTCCTATGACGCCGGCCCGACCCCTCTGGTGGTCGCTGGTGACGCCGCGCAGGAGAAAGGCGTGCCCGGCTTTCGCATCAATGGCATCGAGACGGTCGGCACCGGGCTCCTGTTCGGCAAAGGCCTCTCTGGCATGATGAACGTGCCCGTCGACCTGGAGTGGATCGCTGCCAACCTGGAGTGGATCAGCGCGGAGCAGGCAGATCTCGGTGCGCGCTTTGAAGAGGGCCAGGTCAATGGGTGATACAATCAGGCAGATCGCGCCGTTGCTGTCCCATGCTCTCGACTGGATCAAGAGCAATCTCCGCACCCCGGAGGACTTTCACATCGCGATCTACATCGGGAGGAAGAATGACCCGTCTACGGGCATCGTTCTGGGAAATTGCGAGGCGCCAGAGCTCCACGCCAAAGTCGGCTATCTCCTGCTCGATGGAACGAGGGTGGGCACCGTAATTGATGGCGAAGTTCGCATGGATAAGCCGAATTAGGCCAAAACTTGCAGAATTGCGCAAGTTTGCAGTTTTTCGGGTCTCAACTGAGTTTTTCGGGCTATTTCGCCCGTTTTTGGAGGGAAATATGCTGAAATCAGAGGCAAAAGAGCGCGTTGAGAAGGTGTTTTCGGACCTTTTCGGGGCGGATACACTCGAAAGAATGCGCTCTGCAGACAAGGCTTTCTTCACGCCCGAAGAGGCGCGCGACCAGCCAGCGGCCAATGAACTCCTCGATAGCCTAGACCAAGTCGAGTTTGTCATGACGATCGAGGCGGAGTTCGGCGTCGAAATCAAGGATCCGGATGCTGAGAAGCTGATCAGCGTCGAATCCGCGGTCAATTACGTCGCCGAACGGCTTGATCCGACCGCCCGATGACACTCCGAGGCGTCCTCTGCAGTTGCCGGGCTTGCCTGGCGGGGGACGCCTTGCCCGAACGCCTCCAAGGCATACCCGGCGCCCGGCAACTCACCTTCCTTCCTGGAGCTAAGCGCATGCCGACGATGGACGAGAAGCTGAAATCCGCGTGCCAGGATAGGTGCGCCGAGTTCGGCGAGCCACCCTGCTACGAGATCGTCAATGACGAGCCCGGAGCGGCCCCATGGGCACCCTGCGCCGATTGCAAGGCCGATTGCGGCCTTGAGGCCGATCCGGAGCGGCTCGACCCCGCCGCGGTCATGAGGCCGCTGATATGAACCCGCAGAACGGGCGCTATGCCCTCAACACCAGAAAGGAACAGCCCATGGTCGGCATGACCGATGCTCAGATGAACCGACTGCATGAGGCAGCGGACAGGACGAAAGTACCTGCGCTTTCCGATGCCGCCGTCCCACGATACGAGCAGTTTGAAGAGCCCCCAGAGCCCACCCACGACGAGCTCCTGCAGCGCCTCCAATCCGTGCTGCTCGACATCTCCGCTTCTGATCTCGCCAGGATTGGCGTGACGATCAAGCGCGAGGAAGGCGAGTGGGCCTGGTTGGTCGAAGCCATGGCCGTCGCGCTGGATCGATGTGATCGAGGAAAGCCGGCGGCACAGTTGCGCAAGAACACATCAATGGAGCGCGGTGTCACAATTTCAATCACCAAGCACTTTCTGATCGAACTCGCGAAGCTGCTCGACGAGCGTAGCCGCAACTTCCCAGATCCAACTTCGACAACGGACATCTGGGAAAAGGCTGGGGAGGCGGACACATGAAGATCCCGAAGAACATCCGGGGCCTACCCTGCCCGGTGAAGGGCTGCACGGCGCACGCCAAGCCGCAGCAGCTAATGTGCTGGCCGCACTGGCGGCGCGTGCCGAAGGCGCTGAACCATGCCGTGTTCGATACGCACCGGACCTGGCAGCGCGATCCGACGGGGGCCCACCGTCAATCCTATGAGCAAGCGCGTGACGCGGCGATCGCAGCCGTGGAAGCGAAGGAGGCCGTCAATGCAGGATGATCCCCTTGAGCACGACCCACGGTACGAGCCCCGCATCGCCGAAGCCAAGCTGGCGCCGATCTGGCTGATCGTCGTGTGCATCGTCGGCATCATTGGCGCGACGGTGATGCTGTGACCGCGCGCGAACTCGCCATCCTGCTCCAGCCGCAACGCTTCCGGCTGGGGCAGGAGGCCCTCCTGCAGTCCGACGTCCAGGAGTTCCTGCTCAAGCAGGGCGTGCCGCACGAGCGCGAGAAGGTGCTCGACATCGGTGATCGCGTCGACTTCCTGGTCGAGGGGCACATCGCGCTCGAGCTCAAGATCAAGATGCCGGCGCGGCACATCTACCGCCAGCTGCAGCGCTATGCCAAGCACGACGTCGTCGACTCGCTTGTCCTGATGACGCTCGGCGTGGGTGGGGTGCCTGCGTCGATCAATGACAAGCCGTGCTTCGTCGTCAATCTCGGGAGATCTGCACTGTGAGGACATTCGGCCGCTTACGCTTCGGAAATCATCGCGGCCGGACGGGGTGGGGCATCGACCAACTCGAGCCCCACGTTGCGGTCGCGTTCAAGCGGCTCTTCCCCAAGGTGCATCACGCAGCGACCGTGCACTTCCTGACCGACAACGACGACACCCGGGCCGACATCAAGTGGTTCATGGACCGCTACCCGCTTGAAGCGAACGAGAATTGCCACGAGCTCTTGCGGCAGGGCGCCGAGCGCATGGCGCGCAAGATCGCCGAGCGCGGGCTGGTCCTCGATCTCAATTGGACGCCGCCGACCGATACCGCCGGCTTCAAGCCCGGCAAGGCGCCATACTTCTACCAGGAGCAGGCGATCACCATCGCACTGGCGCAGGGCGGTCTCCTGCTTGGCGACGACGTCGGCCTGGGCAAGACGAACTCGGCCCTGGGCGCCGCCGTGCGCGGGGCTCCGCTCCCGATGGCCTGCGTGGTGCAAAGCCACGTCGTCGACCAGTGGGTCAAGCGCGTCAAGGACTTCACGACGCTGCGGGTGCACAAGGTCCGGACCCGCACGCCCTACACCCTCCCCGTCGCCGACATCTACGTGTTCTCCTACCACCTCATCTCCGGCTGGAGCGAGGTGATCGAGCGCGGCACGTTCAAGTCCGTCGTCTATGACGAGATCCAGGAGCTCCGGCATGGTGACACCACCGACAAGGGGCAAGCCGCTCGCCGGTTCACCAACAACGCGATGTTCAAGATGGGCCTCTCGGCCACTCCGGTCTTCAACATGGGCAATGAGATGCACCGCATCATGTCCTACTTGAACGAGGATCTGCTCGGCGAACGGGAGGAGTTCTATCGCGAATGGGTCGGATCGGAGGGCGCGGTCAAGGATCCCGATGCGCTCGGATCGTTCCTCAAGAGCAGCGGGTGGGTGCTGCGCCGCGACGAAGACGATCCCGCCGTCGATCGCTCAATGCCACCGCCGAATGTCATCGAGCACGAACTCGACTTCGACCGCGTGGCGATGGCGAAGGAGGAGGAGATCCTGCACATGCTCGCGACGACGGTGATGACCGGACGCTTCCAGGATGCCGGCCGCGCCTCTCGCGAGCTCGACGTCAAGATGCGGCATCTCACTGGCGTCACCAAGGCCAAGTCCGTCGCCGCCTACGTGAAGATGCTGCTCAGAGAGCGGCCGCGCGTCGTCCTCGCCGGCTGGCACCGAGACGTCTACGACATCTGGCGCTATGCGCTGCGCGAGTTCGATCCGGTGCATTACACGGGGTCTGAGACGGCGGCTGGAAAGGCTCGGAACGTCCAGCGCTTCCTGGACCCCCGCGGATCGCGCGTTCTGATGATGTCGCTGCGCACCGGTGCCGGCCTCGACGGGCTCCAGTACAAGTGCCGCGACGTCGTGTTCGGGGAACTGGACTGGTCCCCGCAGGTGCACAAGCAGCTGATCGGTCGCGTGCGCCGCCCGGGCCAGCCGCACCAGGTCGACGCCCACTACCTACACGTCAACGGCGGGAGCGATCCGGTGCTCATGGCGATGCTCGGCGTGAAGAGCGATCAGGGTCGCGGCATCATGGATCCGGGCAAGGCCCTACCGAAGCAAGTGAACGAAACCTCGCGCATCAAGGCGATGGCGCAGATGATTCTGGAGGGCGCGTGATGCCGACACATGACGAGATCGAAGCCGCCCGCACCCCGAAAGGAGGCTGGTCACGCGAGCAACTAGCAAGATGGGGTGTGCCATGGCCCCCGCCCAAAGGCTGGCGGAAACGTCTCGAGAAGTCCGATGCCTGACCTATTCGATATGGAGCCAAGCCCGCCTGCGCAACCAGATCCGAAAACGGCGCCGATTTGTCTACCGCCGGCACCTGCAAAACCGGCCCAGAATATACCGGATCCTATGCAGGACGGCGCGCACTGCCACTTGGTCGCGTCGTTCGGTTGCTACTGTGGCGGCCAGTCGGAGGTGCTCGAGCCCGCGCCGGAGAGCATCGCGTGCTGGGTCTGCGAGCGGCCGATGCACCGATGGGTGCCGAAGGACGCGCCGCCGCTTACCAGCGCGAAGGTGTGGGTGGACTAGATCGAGCGTGTTGGCGCCGACCTAGTCCACCCCGTCAGCTGCCAGGCAATACGAGCACGTCGAACTGGATCCCAGCCGGCGCCACTTCGGCGGGCAACTGGAGCAGCGCAAGCAGGGCGCGATCTCGATAGCATTTTATGGTTGCGCCCGTCGTGGTGATGGTGCCCACGACGGGATAGCAGCGTGCAGGAAGCGTTTCTGCCGACCCGACGTAAGGCGTCACGGTCAACTTTGGGACTGAGGGCATTGCGGCCCACGTGACCGCGGCGGTTCCGGCCGTGCCGGTGGTGCCTGAGACGGTGCGCGAGATACGCGGCGCCTGATCGTCTGGTCGCCGATAGCGAGGCGACGAACCGATTGCCCCCGCCGTCGCCATATCGGGCATTGGCACCGCATCCGACGGCTGCGGGATCTGCGCTTGGATCGCAGCAATATCATTCTGCGTTGCCGGGCGCGTAAGAGGGGATACGGTCTGCCCTAGCGCCGGCGTTGAGCAAGCTATGGCAAGCAGAAGTAGCAAGTTGCGCATCGATCTAACTCCTTCACTTCACGTCGGCGCTGATGAACGCAGTCGCGGACGCGGCCTTGGTGAAGCACCCGCTGGTGCTAAAGGCGATAGAAATGCCTGCCGAAAAGTATTCGGGCATCGATCGCATGTTCGTCTCGATGCCGGTATTCGCCGCGATAGGCATGCACTTGACCGGAGTGACCGCGCCGTCTGCCGGGATTGTCGTGGAATTGAACACCAACAGGTAGCCGGCTGACCCGCCGGTCACGATGTTGACGCTGTAGAGGTTGCCCGGCGCTGCCTTTGCCACCAGGCCGGAAGCCACCGCCGCCGTCGCCGTCGGAACGATCGAGTTGCTCGCCGATGCGGTCGGCGTTGGCACGGTGAAGGTGCCATTGCCGTCCCCCCGCATCGCGAACACCGCGGTCCCGCTCCAGTTGTAGTTCAACACAGAGAGCGGGTCGGTGCCGAAAGTGTTGGTGGCGCGATTTTGGGCATAAAGCGCAACGGCGCCACCTTCTGCCACCGCGTTCGATCGACCGAGCAAGAGCGAGCGCAGGTTCCCGCCAATATCAAGCTGCACATCGGCTCGACTGCCGGTCGTGATGTTGCCGAGCGTGCCGCTGGTGCTGAATATGCCGGTGATCGGCACCGTTCCGCTCACGGCAACAGTTCCGCTCACCGGTTGGGTGGCAGGGAAATTCGTCACGGTGGTCGGCACCGGCGTTGCGCGGATCTGCGCATCAGTCACCGGACCGGACACCGGCTGGACCGATGGGAAGTTCGATACCGTGACGCTGCTGGCCGTGCCGCCACCAGAAGCGCAGGCGACGAACGCGGATCCACTCCAGCAGCGCTGGGTCACTGGCTGCGGGTTGTCGGGCGAGATCGGTTTGCCCGGCAGGAACGGCTGCGCAAACGCGGGGAACGCGGCCGCGAGCATCAGCCCCGCCGCCAGGATCATGGTCCGTACAGCTTTCATCGGTGGCCTCCAGCCAGTTGAGGTGCACGAAGTATCATGACGGGCCGTTGCTGTTAATAGCGGTGGATTTTCGACGGTCACTCGCCTTTCCAGCGGTCTCCCAC
>Ga0182194_1000005_pt1 | contig 57304 bp, 46 predicted proteins | sample G5R1MG_34_FD_128377 | JGI IMG/M metagenome (GOLD analysis project Ga0182194, IMG submission 128377) | Switchgrass phyllosphere microbial communities from Michigan, USA - G5R1_MAIN_12SEP2016_LD1 MG | ecosystem: Host-associated > Plants > Phyllosphere > Phylloplane/Leaf | place: USA: Michigan...
CGACCTGCGAGGAGCCACCGCCGGACAGGACGCCAATGTCGGCATGTCCGCCGATAACAGCGATACGCTTGGCGGCGCCGCCGAGCGGCAGCAGATTGCGCTCGTTCCGTAGAAGCACCATACCACCTTCGGCGGCCGCTTGGGCGACATCTGCGTGCTTACTATAGTCGATCGCGGCTTGGACCGGCGGAGCATCGACGAGACCACTCGCGAAGAATGTGCGCAATATCCGCCGGACCGCGGTATCCACCGCAGCATAGCTGATTGTGCCGTCGGCCAATTTGGGCTCCAACTCCTTACTGAAGAACAGCTTGGTGTCGATATTGCCTCCGGACTTCTTGTCCAAACCGTTGACTAGCGCTTCGGTCGAGTGGACGGCGCCCCAATCGGACATGACGAAGCCCTTGTATCCCCAATCTCGCCTTAAAACGTCGAGCAGCAGGAACTTGTTCTCACAGGCATATACGCCATTGACGCGATTATATGAGCACATGACCGAGCCTGGTTGCCCGATCTCGTTCGCGATCTGAAAAGCCAGGAGTTCGGTTTCGCGCATAGTCGGCTCGCTCATTTCCGCCGAATAGACGGCGCGGCCCGTCTCCTGATTGTTGAGCGCAAAATGCTTCAGCGTTGATATGATCCTGTTGCTCTGGATTCCTGCGATCGAGCGCCCGGCGAGTACGCCTGTCAAAAGCGGGTCTTCACTGATGTATTCGAAATTGCGCCCTGCGCGGGGATCGCGGATCAGGTTGGCGCCGCCGGCCAAGAGAATGCCGAAGCCGCTGGCACGCGCTTCGGATCCGATCATTGCTCCGCCGCGGTACGCCAATTCAGGATCCCACGACGAGCCTAAAAGCAATGAAGCCGGCAACGCCGTCGCAACAAAGCCTTTTCGCATGTCCCCGATATTCGCAACGCCGAGGCTGGCATCGCTCTCCTTTATCGCGGGAATGCCAAGGCGCGGCACGCCGAGAGGGTCTGCGTTCAGGATCGCGATCTTCTCCTGATGCGTCATCGCTGCAAGCGCTGCCTCTGCGCGCGCGTCAGGCGCAAGACGCTTGTTCGACCATCGACCTTGGATGGTCTGCTTCGCTTTCGGCGCATCCCCCTGATCCTGCGCGTACAAGATGTCTTGCGCTTCAAGCACGGTCGGCGCAGTCACTAGCACGGCTACGGCAGCAATGCTCGCGGCCAACCTTTGCCTCGCATGCGTGGCGCTATGGCTGGGCTCTGCCTTGGTCAGGCCTTCTTGCCTTATCTTCGATCCCAACTTCAGTATCCTCATGTTCTGTTTTCGCTTCAGTCCCATGGTATGGATAGAAGCGCCAAGCCTTCGTCTGCCAATCCACGGGGCTGCCAGGCAACCATTGCGATACCCGCGCGCGCTGCAATACGCAATCGTACGGCAGCGACCGATTATAAATGCCACGTGATCTTGCGAATGTTCGACGAGGATCTGGCTGACTGCGCATAGCTTCCTGTGCGAAGGTCGCTACACGCGGGAACAGCGACGCCGGTTCAGCCCCCGCTTTGCGTCCGCTTTATCCGCGGCACGCCATGGCGACGAAAGCACGATCAGACTGAAGGGCAACCGGGACCGCTTGATGGGCACGGCTCTCTCTCCCGCGGATGATAGAAGAATCAGACAATTAGGCTTGAATTAGAACGAACGCGTTCGATATCGCAGAGATTGGTCAACCCGGAGAGGATTTTCGATGTCAAAGATTTACAGTGCCCTCGCTCCCGCTTTGCTTTGCTTCGTTGCCGCGCCGGCCTTTGCTGCACCGGCGGCTGCTACGACGTCGCCTGCCGCCGCTCCCGCGGCCGCAATCAAGCTGACGACTGCCGGAACCGACATCGGTACGATACTCGACAACCCCGCTGCCAAGGCAATTGTCGAGCAGAACATCCCCGGCTTAACCACGAACGAACAGATCGACATGGCGCGCGGAATGACTTTGAAGGACGTGCAGCAATACGCCGCCGATGAGGTCACGGATGCCAAGCTTGCAGCTATCGACGTCGAGTTCGCCAAGCTTAAGTAAGCTCTGCACACGATAGTGAGACGGCTCCGTGCTTCGGTACGGAGCCGTTTTCGTGTCAGCATTGCCTGCAGATTAGCACGCTTCCGAGACTTTGCAGGATCAAGCGCTCGACGAACGCCTCATCTTACGTCGAGGACAAGCTTTGTGCGGGTCCGTTTGAGAGGGTGGCGCTGCCCATTCCACACGAAGTCTCCGGGAAGCTTGGCGGGCCGTGTCACTGTGGCCGTCAGCTTGTCGCCCATGATGCGATAGCTGACGGTCACCGGACCGTCCGGCGTCGCAGCGGTGGCGTCGACCGATCTCAGTGCTCCCAACGCCGGTTCGACCTTCAACCGCTTGTAGCCGGGCGCGTCGGGGCCGATGCCGGCGACGATGCCGAGCAGGTCGGCGGTAGGGTGCGCGCTCCAGGCGTGACTGTCTGACCGGGTAGAGGCAGAGCGCGTGCCGGTAATGTCGCGTTCTTCCGGCCAGGTCGTGTAGTTGCTGGCCAGCAGTCCGCGCCAGGTGCCGAGCAGCCCATGGTAACTGTCAGCAAGCCCGGCGTGGACCTGCGCCTGCGCCAGATACCAAGCGAAATAGTAGCTGACGGGCGTGATCCCGTCAGGTGCGTCGATGCCTTTGCCAGATGCGACGATGCGGCCCATGATGTCACGCGCCTGTTGCTGGTCAACGACATCGTAAAGCACGGCCAGCGCGTTCATGTGCTGGCTGAAGCGGTCCTTGGATGGATTGTCGGCGAACAGCTTGCGCTCGGCCGACCAGCAACGCTGCACGATAGCCTGCTTGAGCGCTTCAGCCCCGGTCGCGTAGCGCCGGCCCTGTGCCGCATCGCCATAGGCGGCCTCGACGCGGCTTCCCTGCTGCAGCGCGCCTAGCCAGATCACGCTGAGCAGGCAGCTCTCGTTCGTCTGCCCATAGGAGGGAAACTCCGTACGGTCGGTGGATGCCTGGCCGACCCAATCGATGAAGTTCCATTGCGGGTTCTTGCCCAGTAATCCGCTCGGCTGCTTCCAAGCGCTGAACCAGTCGATCACGCGCCGCATGCGCGGTATATTGCGCACGATCGGTGCGGGATCGCGCTGCTGCATGCGCCAATCGTCGAGCATGCCGACCCAGAGCAAGCCGAAAGTGGCGATCACGTTGGAGTTGCGGGTGGGCGCGGCCCCGTTCATCAGGCCGCCCTCGACATCGGTTTGCGCGGCAGCGTCGATGGCTTGCTCCGCCAGGCGCGCGTCGCCCGAAACGGCGTAGGAGATCAGCATTTGCAACCGGGTATCGCCCAAGTATTGCAACTGCTCCCAGTACGCTGTGTCCATGTAGGTTTCGTGCGCGTCGAGCTTGGCGGTGCGCCAGCCGATGTCGAAGATTTTGTCGAGCTGGGGGTCGTCGCTGCGGAACGTGCCGACTTGCTCGAAAGGGTAGCCTGTTTCGAACGCGCGCATGGCCTGCAGCGTCAACGGCTGGTCCTGCGTCTGCACCTCAATTTCGACATAGCGCCAGGTGCGCCACCACAGCGATGCGAAGGTTCGTGGCTGACCGTTGGCGGTGAAGGTGTCCCAGATGCCAATGGGATTGCGATCGCCGATGAGGTCGCGGTCCCCCTTTAGGCGCTTGGCATCATAAAGAGCCTCCGACCAAGTGACCTTGATCGTCGCGCCCTTGCCCCCGCTCACATCCAACTCGGGATAGGCGGACGTCATGACGTCACGCTGCAGCAGCAGCTTGGCCGTCGTATGGGCCGGAACCGTCACGGAGCGCTGCGGGAAGGCCCGCAGCGCCGGCAGGGTGGTGCGCACGACCGTGCCGACGTGCGTGGGCGTATAGCGCTGCTGCGGCAGCCGGTCGGCCACCAGCGTCCGCTTCGCAGCGTCGGGGGCGGCGACAGCGTCGCTCCAGCCATCGCCGCGTTCCTCCGGTGCGTTGCTGTCAAAGGTTGCCTTGGCGGCGTCGATTACCTCCGGATTACCGGCGACGTAGTACCAGGCTTTCACTTGCCGCCAGCCGTTGGCAAAGCTGTGGCCACCATCTTCCTTGACACGCCAGCCGGGCTGATCGGTCGAGGCATCCACCGCAGCACCTTCGCCGATCAGGCGAAAGCCGGTGGCAACGCTTTGCTGGAACGCTGGTGCTGTGCTGGTGAAAGGATTTTCCTTCGCCACCTTCGTAACGCCGTTCCAGACTGTGGCGCTGATCACGTTGCGCCCCGAACGAAGCCATGGTGCGAGATCGATGCTTTCCTCGCGCCAGTGCGCCACATCTCCGGTGGAGGGCCCGGCTGCGACGCGCTTGCCATTGACGAAGAGGATGAAGCGATTGTCCGCCGTGACCTTCACCCGGTAGGCGCGCGGCTTGCCGGAAAGCGCGATCGCGCGACGGTAGTAAAGGATATGCGGCTTGTCGGTGGATAGCTCAGGGGCGCTGATCCAGCCGCCGGGCCCGGGCGCATTGGTTTGCGCCGCCGCGCCCAGTGGATGCAAGGCTGTAAGCACCGAGGCACATAGCAGTAGCGATCGCCTCATCATCACTCTCCCTTGGTTTTGCTCTTATCAGGACACAGGTGTTCGTCGCCTCTGCCACGACTACCGGCCCGACCTATTTCGCTCAACATAAATCGAACGGCTTCGTGGAATTTAATTGACGCCTTTCGCGTGAGACGTCAGCATGACGACGTTGAATATGGAGGCTCGAAGGTCCGTGCAGGGGCTGCCTCCTGGATGCTAAAGGGCGAGGATCGCACAAATGGTGAATGCACGTAAGCGCTTTGGCGCAGCCTCGGTTCGCGCGCGAGCCTTCGCAGGGGCTACGTACTTGAGCTATGCCGCACTCGCGATCGGGGTCGGAGCCTCCCCGACACTGGCGCAATCAGCTGACCGAGCCGCCGCCAAGACGAGCGCCGCCGGCGATCCGGATGCTCGCGCGCGCGACGCGCTTGCGCAGATGACGGCCGAAGAGAAGCGCGGATTGCTTTATGGTTCGTTCCCGATGCTGCTGGCACCCGCCAAGCGTCCGGCAGGCGTCGCATCGGGCGCCGGCATCGTCACGGGTGTTCCCCGTCTTGGCATTCCCATGCAGGTGCAGACCGACGCCAGTTTGGGCGTGAACAACATCGGTCAGCGCAAAGGCGACGTCGCGACGTCGATGCCGTCCGGCTTGTTGCAGGCATCCACCTGGGATCCTGCGGTCGTCGAAGCCGGTGGGCGAATGATCGCCTCCGAGGCGCGCCAAAAGGGCTTCAACGTAATGCTTGCTGGCGGCGTGAACCTCGTTCGCGATCCGCGCGCAGGCCGCAACTTCGAGTATCTTGGCGAAGACCCGCTGCTGGCCGGCACGCTGGTCGGGCACCAGATCTTGGGAATTCAGTCCGCCAACATCATCTCCACCATCAAGCACTTCGCGCTCAACGATCAGGAGACCGGGCGTAACGTGCACTCGGTCAACATGGGTGAGGCGGCGATGCGGGAAAGCGATTTGCTGGCTTTCCAGATCGGCATCGAGATCGGTAACCCCGGCTCCGTCATGTGCTCGTACAACCGCATCAACCAGGTTTATGCGTGCGAAAACAAGTTCCTTCTGACCGACGTCTTGCGCAAGGACTGGGGCTACAAGGGTTATGTCATGAGCGACTGGGGCGCGGTTCAGTCGGTAAACGCGTTGACGGCGGGGCTCGATCAGCAGTCGGGCGAGCAGGTTGATGTCAAGCGGTGGTTCACCAAGGAACTCGACGTCGCTTTGTCTAACGGCAGCGTGCCTGCTTCCGCCATTGATGTCGCGGCCTTGCGCATCCTGCGTTCGATGTATGCCACCGGCGTGATCGATCATCCACTTGAGCCCACGCCTATCGATTACGCAAGCAATGGCAAAGTCGCGCGTGCTACCGCAGCGGCCGGCATCGTCCTGCTGAAGAACGAGGGCAACGTGTTGCCCGTCGCGCAGACAGCTAGCCGCATCGCGGTGATCGGAGGACATGCGGATGTCGGTGTGATATCCGGCGGTGGTTCAAGCCAGGTCACTCCCGTTGGCGGCTGGAAGCTGCAGGTGAGAAGCGGCACGGGCTTGGCGGCGATGATCTCGCGCAAAAGCTACGGCGGAACGGCTCCGCTCGATGCGATCCGCGCAGCCTTCCCGCAAGCCCAAGTCACGTTCGATGACGGCACCGACGTGGCACGAGCTGCCAGCGTCGCCAAGGCTGCCGACGTCGTCATCGTGCTTGCGGAAAAGTGGGCGACCGAAGCAGAGGACCACGCGGATACCTCATTGCCGGACGGCCAGGACACGCTGATCGAAACGCTCGCCGCCGCCAATCCACGCACCGTCGTCGCGCTGCAGGTTGGTAACCCCGTGCAGATGCCTTGGGCGGGCGAGGTGCCGGCCATCATCTCCCTCTGGTTCCCAGGCCAGGAAGGCGCCTCGGCCTTCGCTGACGTGCTATCGGGCAAGGTCAATCCATCTGGACACCTGCCGGTCACTTTCCCCGCCTCGGTCACGCAGCTGCCGTTGACGAAAGTTCCGGGCAGCGATGCGCCAGCGGCGGACAAGATGACAAGGGCGACATACGGCATCAACGCCGATACCAAGCCATTTGACTTCAGTTACCCTGAAGGATCCGATGCGGGATATCGTTGGTTCGATGCGAAGAAGGAGCAGCCGGCCTATGCCTTCGGCCATGGCCTGAGCTACACCACCTTCAAGTACGATGGTCTGAAGGCGACTGGCGGCAAGACGCTGGCGGCGACTTTCACCGTCACCAACACCGGAAACCGCGAAGGCGCCGCCGTGCCGCAAGTCTATGTCCGAGCGCCCGGCAAGGCGAAGAGGCTGATCGGCTGGGCCAAGCCGATGCTACGCCCTGGAGAGAGCAAGACGGTGACCGTCACCGCCGATCCACGCGTGATCGGCAGCTTCGATGAAAAGGCCCATCGTTGGGTGGTTACGCCCGGCACTTACGTGGTGGAGCTTGGTTATTCCGCAACCGACACGGCAGCCACGGCCAACGTGAAGATGCAGCGTCAAACCCGCAAGCCTTGAAGGGAAACGATCGATGCGAGTCCTGAAGAGTGCCGCCAAGCTCGCCGCCGTCGTCGCCTTGCTGTCCAGCGTGGCTCCGGTCTGGGCCGCGCCCACCCTTGAGGAGGCGTTTCGCGATCCGCCCAAGGAGGCACGTCCGCGGGTACGCTGGTGGTGGCCGGGTGGGGCGGTCACGGACGAAGAACTCGCGCGTGAGCTCGACATTATGGACAAGGCCGGCTTCGGCGGCGCCGAGATCCAGGCGTTCAACACCGGCATCAACGATCTGACGCCTGAGGAAAAGGCGACCGTCAACCAGTACGCGACCCCGCCGTTCTTCGCGCACGTGCGTGCCGCCGGTGAGGCTGCTGCCGCACGCGGGCTCACGCTGGATTACACCTTCGGTTCGGCCTGGCCCTCGGGCGGCGGCTTCGCCATCCCGCCGGAGAAGGCGCTGACCGAGCTGACGATGGCACGCACCGAGGTGCAGGGCGGAAAGGTCATGGGGCAGGGCGGTCCGATCAAGGTCACCATTCCAACACGCACCAAGCGTCTGGGCGCAATGTCCTCTTTGGACTCGCGCGTCCGGGATCCGCGCGCCGCCGGGTGGATCGAGCGCTTCGCGGCACGGCAGCGGCTGGTCGCCGTCATTGCCATGAAGGGCACGGCGCCCACACTGCAGGAAAGCGCCAAGACTTCAGGGTTCCAGTTGTTTCCGTGGAGCGACGTCAAGGTTCCCGGCGTGCTCGATCCGGCGACCGCGATCAACCTGACGGACCGGCTGAAGGACGATGGCACGCTGGATTGGACGCCGCCGCCCGGGATCTGGCAGGTCCTGGTGTTCAAGCAGTATGCGTCCAACATGGGCGTGGGCGGCGCGGCCGGCGAAGGGCCGCAGCTCACACTTGATCACATGGATTCCACTGCCTTTGCCGCGCATGCGGCACGCGTCGCCGATCCCCTTGGCAACCGGCCGGTCGGCGTGCGAGCGATGTTCGTCGATAGCCTGGAACTGATGCAGGATATCGCCTGGACGCAGGATTTCCTCAAGGCTTTCAAGCAGCGGCGCGGCTATGACTTGACGCCTTACCTGCCGTTCGTGCTGCAACCGGGCTGGATGCAGGCGTGGGGCGAGCATTGGTCGCCACCGTACTTCGAAGCCAAAGATCAGGACACCGCCGAACGGGTTCGGACCGATTTTCGCCAGACCGTGTCCGATATGATGTTCGCCGGGTTCATCGAGCCGTTCGTGGCGTGGAATCACGCCCGTGGATTGAAGGCGAAGTTCCAGGCCCATGGCGGCGCCATCGACGTCATCCGCGGCTATGGGATCGTCGACATCCCCGAGACCGAGGATCTGGTCGACAACGGTGATCCGTTCACGATGCGGCTCGCCCGCTCGGGCGCTGATCTCTACGGCCGTCAGATCGTCTCGGCCGAGAGCATGGTCTGGAAGGATCGGCCCTACAACGTCACTCCGCAAGAGATCCTCCGCCGCGCCGACCTGATCTTCGCGTCAGGCGTCAACAGCTTGAACCTGCACGGCTTCAACTACGTCCGTGGCGCTACCTGGCCCGGCTGGCATGCGTTCCAGCCCTCCGGCTTCTCGCTGGGCTTCAGCACCATGATCGATCCGGCCAATCCGATCTGGCCCGCGGTGCCATTGCTGGCGCGCTACATGGGGCGCACGCAGGCATTGTTGCAGATGGGCCATCCAATCGTGCCCGTGGCCTATTTTTATGGTCGAACCGGCTACTACGGCGGGATCGAGGATCAGGGTGCGCACAAGTCAGCGGCGGAGAAGGGCTTCATGGCCGCCGGCTACGATTACGATCGCATCAACCCGGACTCGGTCGCCGCCGCCAGGGTCGAAGGGCGTGAACTGGTGAGCCGGGGCGGGCACCATTATAAGGCGCTTGTCCTGCCGCCGCTCGCCGCCATGCGTGCGGAAACGGCCGAGAGCATTGCCCGCTTCGCCAAGGCAGGCCTGCCCGTGTTCTTCCAGGACCGCGTCCCCGACCGTAGCGAGGGTCTGGCGCAGGCGGCACGCAACGATGCCCGGGTGCGCAAAGCGGTTAAGGCGGCGCTGGCGGCAGGGGCCAAGGTCATCCCGGGGGCCGATGTTCCGTCCGCGCTCCTGGAGGCCAAAGTCCAGGCCAATCTGCGCTTCACCTCCGCCGATCCGTCGGGGCTGGTGTTCGTGCAGCGCGAGATCGACGATCGCACGCTCATCTTCATCCACAACACCGCAAGCGAAACCCGCGACGCCGGGATGGTCCTCACGGGAGCTGGCGGCGTCGCGCGATGGAACGCGATGAACGGCGAAGTGTCGCCTATGGTCGCGCGCGCGAGCGGGCAGGGCAACCAGATCGTGCTCTCACTCGCGCCGGGCGAGAGCGCGTTGCTGGTGCAGGATCCCGCTGCGGAACAAGCCCCGGACCTTGGTGCCAAGAGCACGATTGCGCGTCAGGCGCTATCCGAGGGGTGGCAGCTGTCGGTAAAGGGTCATGCGCCGCGCCGCACCGAACTGACGCGTGACGTGGGAGAGGTCGCGCTGGGTGACTGGCGTGGGATCGCCGGACTGGAAAGCTTCGCGGGCGTTGGCACCTATCGTCGGCAAATGAACGTGCCAGCGGGCTGGTTGGCCAAGGGGCAAAGGGTCGTCATGGACCTGGGCACCGTGCATGACATGGCCACCGTGACCGTCAACGGGCAGCCCCTGCCTCCGGCGGTCAGCGGCCCGTTCCGTATCGACATCACGTCCGCCGTGCGTGCCGGGAGCAACACCGTGGAAGTGGCAGTGGCGACGACGCCGCAGAACGCGATGATCGATCCCAAGGCGGCGGGCTTCAAGAATCTGCAGTCCGTACCCACTGGGTTGATCGGACCGGTCGTTTTGGAAGTACGGACCGAACTGCCGGACCGTACCCCGCGCGTCGGTCACGATCGCAAAGGCTGATCCGCCGCGAACATCGCAGGGCGTGAAGCGGATGCGCAGCACCTCGGCGTCGGTCACCACCTCGAGATCTCAATAGGCTTCGCCGTGCCCACGCATGGTTCAAATCGATTGCAAGACGCGGCCGCCGGCGTGACCGGCGACGAGGTAACCAAAGGGCGCCAGTTGACGAGCTGACCACACCTCTAGTCCTACGTCAGTCGGGCAGGAACGTGCGGACAAGCGGAAGGTCATGCACCGCAAAGCCTGGGGTTAGGCCGTGGAAGATTTGGCGGATCAACTCCGGCGTCATCTGACCGGGCGTGGACCACGCCGCCTTGGGGCGGCCGGTCACCTCGGTCGCCCAGTTCTCGAACCGGTCGTTCATCGGCAACACGATGCTGGAATGGACCCTGCGCGCCCGTGCAGGAAGATCGCCCGGTGCGGCTTCCAAAGCGCCATGCCGGATCGAAGACATGCATCGTGCCGACGATCACCGGAACGCCGTATTGGGGTATGGTCATGCCTGCTGGAACGTCGGTGTGTAGGGCGCGAAAACCGGTCTGCGCCAGGTCCGTCAGCGCTTCACGCAGGTTCTGCTCGGTAACGTGCGGACCCATGGGTCCCGTCACTTACGGCAACGGATTGATCGCAACGCGATTCAACAAACTTCCTCCCGCACACGGGATATGCTTCTTCCCCTCGACTTACAGAAATGCTAAAGTTTAGGGAAGCTATAATTTGGTGAGAGGGCTGACAAAGGTACGATGAGCAAGCGCGGCCCCTATGCCAAAGGACAAGAACGGCGCGACGAGATCCTGCGGGCGGCGGTCGAGGTCATCAGCCGCGAGGGGTATCGCGGAGCCTCGCTTAGCCAGATCGGGCGAAGCATCGGCATCGATAGCGCACACATCATCTACTACTTTTCGTCCCGCGAGGTGCTGCTGCAGGAAGTGTTGCGCCGGTGGGACGAAGGCAACGTCGCCAACCTTGATCCTGAAACCGATATTCTTGCGTGGCTGGTGGAAGGCGCAAGGCGCAACACCGGGACGCCGGGCCTGGTTCAGCTCTACACGGCCTTCGCGGCTGAGGCGGCCGAACCCACGCACCCGGCGCATGACTTCTTCCGGGCGCGCTTTGAAGCCCTGCAAGGGTACATCGCGGACGACATTCGTTCCCGGCAAGCCGCCGGCAGAGTCACGCCGGCACTTGACGCCGATCATGCCGCGATGATGCTGATCGCGCAGTCCGATGGATTGCAAGTGCGATGGCTGGTCGATCGTTCGATCGACATGGCTGCCACGCTCGCGACCGAAATCGATCTTCTCCTGGGAACCGGTGGCAAACCTCGATGACGGATGAATTCAGGCCTTTGTTCGACGGCAGCACACTGGATGGATGGCGCGCCATCCCCCGCGTCTATGGCAATTGGACGCCCGGCGGTGCGGCCGTCACGGACCTCATGGCGCAGTATGGGATCCAGACGCCTGGCGACCCGGAAGCTCATCCGGCGGCCTGGCATGTCGAGGATGGTGCCATCGTCGGCCGGCAGGCAAAGCTGGGCTATGGCGGCTATCTGATCTCGGAAGAGGCCTTCGGCGATTTCGAGCTGGTGCTGGAAATGCGACCGGATTGGCCGGCCGACACCGGCGTGATGATCCGGCGCCAGCGAGATAGCTGGGAAGGGTTTCAGGTGCTGGTCGACCACCGACCCTCGGGCGGTATCGGCGGCTTCTATGGCAATGGACTCGCCGGTTTTTCCGCCGTGCCGTTTGCGGTGGATGCTGTGCTGGACGCAGAGGGTAGGGCTATCGGCCTCAAGCCTGACGACCTTGCCACCAGCGTGGAGCCGGTGACGCCGGACAAGATCGCGAACTTGTCTCATGCGGCGACGGTGGAGGATTTCCTCGCCGTCTGGCGCTGGGGGGAGTGGAACACGCTGCGCATCCGCTGCGAAGGCGGTGCGTTGCCGGTGATCACGACCTGGGTGAACGACCTTCGTGTCGCCCAGATCGACACCGCGACGCTACAATGGCCGGGCTACGATCCTGGTGCGGTGGCGCCGCTGCTGGGGGAACGGGGGCACATCGCCCTGGAGGTCCACGATCACGACTCCCACTTCGGTGAGGCGCGCTGGGGGCGAGATGCCGCCTGCCGTTGGCGCAACATCCGGATCAGAGAGGTCTGAGCAGTAATGAATGATAAAACCAACAGGCGCCTGCGCTTCGCTCTGATCGGAGGCGGTCCGGGCTCATTCATCGGCGGCGTGCACCGGATCGCCGCCGAATTCGATCGCGAGATCGAGTTGGTGGCGGGCGCGTTCAGCAGCGACGCCGGACGCTCGGCGCAAGCGGGCGCTGCGTATCGGATCGATCCGGCGCGGGCCTATCCTGATGTGGCCACGATGCTCAAGGCGGAAACCGCGCGGCCGGACGGGATCGACTTCGTGACCATCGCTACACCCAATTACCATCACCTGCCTGCCGCGCGCGCCGCGCTGGACGCGGGGATCGCGGTGATGAGCGACAAGCCGGCGACCGCAACGCTGGACGAGGCGCGCGAGCTGGCCAATGTGATAGCCGGTGCCGAGGTGCCTTACGCGCTGACATACACCTATTCTGGCTACCCGCTGGTGAGGGAGGCCCGCGCCCGGATCGCCGCGGGGGCGATCGGGCAGGTGGTTAAGGTCATCGTCGAGTATTCGCAAGGGTGGCTGGCCGCCGCGGTGGACAGCAAGCAGGCCGAGTGGCGGCTCGATCCGCAACGTGCTGGCGCGGGCGGCTGCATCGCCGACATCGGTGTGCACGCCTTTCACCTCGCCGAGTTTGTCACCGGGCTTCGCGTGACGCAGCTGCTGGCCGATCTTGGATCGGTCGTGCCCGGCCGGACGCTGGACGACGACAGCCAGCTTTTCCTACGGTTCGAGAATGGCGCGCGGGGCGCGTTGCTCGCCTCGCAGATCATGATCGGTGAGCGCAACGGGCTGCGCCTGCGCATCCATGGGACGCGCGGCGGGATCGACTGGCGGCAAGAAACGCCCAACACGTTGATCCTGCACCATGAGGATGGCCGCACGGAGATTGTCCAGGCGGGCGATGCCTCGCTGGGTCCAGATGCAATTGCCGGTCTGCGGACACCGGGTGGACATCCGGAGGGCTATCTGGAGGCGTTCGCCAACTTGTACCGGAATTTCGCCACGCTCCTGCGCGGCGGCTCGGCCCCGCTGCTGCCGGGTATTGCCGACGGTGTACGCGGCATGGCGTTGATCGAGACCGCCGTTCACGCCAGCCGTAGTGAAAGCGGCTGGGTTTCCCTTACTGTCTGAAGGAATACGACATGCGCACGATCAAGGGCCCAGGCATCTTCCTCGCGCAGTTCATCGGCAATGAGGCGCCGTTCAACTCGCTGGAAGTCATCGCGGACTGGGCGGCCGGACTGGGTTACAAGGGGGTGCAGATCCCCACCAACGATCCGCGCTTCCTCGATCTCGCAAAGGCGGCCGACAGCCAGGATTACTGCGATGAGATCGTCGGAAAGCTCGCTGAAAAAGGCCTGTCGATCACCGAGTTGTCGACGCACTTGCAAGGCCAGCTTGTCGCCGTCCACCCCGCTTACGACGCCATGTTCGACGGGTTCGCCGCGCCGGAAGTAAGGGGGCGTCCCGATGCCCGGCAGGAATGGGCAGTGGATCAGCTGAAGCTCGCCGCGCGTGCCAGCCGCCGATTAGGCCTTACGGCGCACGCCACGTTCTCGGGCGCCTTGGCCTGGCCCTACTTCTATCCCTGGCCGCAACGGCCGGCGGGCATGGTCGAGGAGGCCTTTGGCGAACTGGCGCGGCGCTGGCGCCCGATCCTCGACGCGTTCGACGAGAACGGAGTCGATGTGTCGTACGAAATTCATCCGGGCGAGGACTTGCACGACGGTGCGACGTTCGAGATGTTCCTCGACCGGGTCGACCAGCACCCGCGCGCCAACATCCTCTATGACCCGAGCCATTTCGTGCTGCAACAGCTCGACTACCTCGCTTTTCTCGACATCTATCATGCGCGCGTGACGAGCTTTCACGTCAAGGATGCCGAGTTCCGCCCGTCGGGCCGTGTCGGCGTGTACGGCGGCTATCAGTCGTGGATCGATCGTCCCGGCCGCTTCCGCTCGCTGGGCGATGGGCAGGTCGACTTCGGGCAAATATTTTCGAAGATGGCGCAGTACGATTATCCCGGCTGGGCGGTGCTGGAATGGGAGTGTGCGCTCAAGCACCCGGAGCAGGGCGCCGCCGAAGGTGCGCCCTTCATCGCGCGCCACATCATTCCGGTGACAGACCGCGCCTTTGACGACTTCGCGAAAAGTGGATGAGCGCCATCCGCGTCAGTTCTCGGCAACCAACAGCTGGGCGTGTTGGAGCGCGACGGCGCTGTTGCCCGTGCTGATGCGGAAAGTGCCGGGCGCCACCGACCACTTCATCTCGGCATCCCAGAAGCCAAGCTCGTCTGGGCCCAATGCAAACCGGACCGTGGTCCGGGCACCAGCCTTTACCGACACTCGGCAAAACCCTTTCAGTTCCTGGAGCGGGCGCGGCGCTGAACTCTTGTCGTCACGGATGTAGAGCTGCACCACCTCGTCGCCGTCACGATTGCCAGTGTTGGCGACATCCACCTCGACCTGTATCTTGCCAGCGGGCGTGATCTCGCTGGAAGAGAGGCGGGGCGCGGACAGTTCGAATGTCGTGTAGCTAAGGCCGAAGCCGAAGGGGAACAACGCTGCACGCTTGCCCTCGACAAAGGGGTAGAGGCTGGCGGAGGGATGCCGGTCATACCAAGCGGGTAACTCACCTGCCGAAGGTGGGAAGGACACGCTCAGCTTGCCGCCCGGATCGATACGGCCGAACAGCACGTCGGCAACGGCATGGCCACCTTCCTGGCCAAGATACCAGCCTTCGACCAGCGCATTGGCCTTTTGCGCCAACGTCGTCACCGCGAGCGGTCGCCCGTTGACGAGTACGGCGACAATCGGCTTACCGGTTGCCAGCAGCGCATCGACCAGCGAAGTCGCGCACTGTCGCTGGGCATGCTACCGCACTGCTCATCGCAGTCATTGAAAAATCAAGGAAGTGAGAGGCCGGTTCGATGCAGATTGAAGGAGTTGGCGCAGTCGTCACGGGTGGCGCATCGGGTCTGGGCCGGGCTACGGCGGAAATGCTGGCCGCCGCCGGTGCGAAGGTCACGATCTTCGACCTGAACGACGAAGCCGGGCGCGCACAGGCCTCGGCGATCGGCGGCCACTTCGTCAGCGTGAACGTCGCCGATGATGCCAGCGTCAGCGCCGGATTCGCGGCGGCGGAGGAGGCCCACGGCGTCACGCGGATCCTGGTGAACTGCGCTGGGATCGCCCCGGCGGTAAAGACGGTCGGCAAGGAGAACGCGCCGCATCCGCTCGAAACCTTCGCCAAGACGATCAACGTGAACTTGATCGGCACGTTCAATGTCATTTGCAAGTTCGCTGCCCGGCTTGCGGCTGCTGACGAGATCGACGACGAGCGCGGTGTCATCGTCAATACGGCGAGCGTCGCCGCTTTTGACGGCCAGATCGGGCAGGCGGCTTACTCCGCCTCGAAGGGCGGCGTCGTGGGGATGACTCTGCCGATCGCGCGGGACCTGGCGCAGCACAAGATCAGGGTCATGACGATCGCGCCGGGTATCTTCCTGACACCCATGCTCGAAGCTTTTCCGCAGCAGGTGCAGGACGCGCTGGGCGCCCAGGTTCCGCACCCCAGCCGCCTGGGCAAGCCCGCCGAGTACGCGCAGCTGGTTGAATCGATTATCCGCAATGCCATGCTCAACGGCGAAGTGATCCGTCTCGATGGCGCGATCCGCATGGCCCCGCGCTGACGATCATGTCTTCTTGCGGCTGATCGGAGCCTGGTGTCATTCGGCACAAGCTGTGGGGTCTGTCCGTCAACCACCTTGTGCATGACGGGCACGCCGCACTCCCATCGGATGACATCATTGTCCGCAAGAAGGCATTTGCCGATGAAGGCGTGAGCGGGCGCATGATCCACGATGTCTGACTTACCGCTGCCGAGGTCGTATTAGCGCTACGCTTCGAGAGGAGGATGCCCGAACGGTGGCCTCCAATTCGTAAAGTTTGCGTTTGATGTGGGCCTGATCATTGGCAGCAGCGTTCCTGACGCCCGGTGGACCACCTGTTTGTGCGCGATTTTCGCACGTGATCGGCTTAAGAGCGGCGCAATCATTGAATACCTCCCATACTCAACCCGAAAGCCTGTCGTGCGAATTACGCTGCGCCAAATCGCCGTTTTCGAAGCGATAGCCCGGACCGGCAGCATCGCCTCTGCGGCGGGCGAGGTCGGTCTCAGCGCCTCTGCCGCGAGCATGTCGCTCAAGGAGTTTGAAACGCAACTGGGTGTGCGCTTGTTCGAGCGGGCACAACGGCGGATGCTCATCACGGATGAAGGGCGGCGCATGCTGGAGGCGGCCAAGGAAATCCTGGTTCGCGTGACCGACATGGAAGAAGGCTCGTTGCCCGAAGACATGCGTGGGCGGCTGCGGATCGGAGCGGCCGCGCCGATCGGGAACTATGTCCTACCACAGCTGTGCGCCGCCTTCATGCGGCGTCATCCGGGTGTCCGGATCGAGCTGCGGGTGCTGCCGGCACAGGATGCCATGGAAGGCGTACGCAGCATGTCGCTCGATATCGCCTTCGTCGGCGCTCCGGTCAATTCGAGCTACCTGGAAGCGCAGCCCTGGTTGCGCGACGGGCTCGTCGTCTGCGCGTCGCCTCATCATCCCCGTGCGCGGACTCGCGAACAACCGCTAAGCGCGCTGGCGCAGGACGCGTGGCTGCTGGAAAAAACGCAGTCCAGCGATCGCATCGCGTTCACTGTCGAGGCGCTGAAGTCGCTCAACTCGCTCAACATCGTGCTGGAGACCGACAGCGTCGAGGCGATCAAGCGCGCCGTGCGGGATGGTGCCGGTCTGGCCTGCCTGTCCCGCTTCGCCATCGAGGAAGAGCTTGCCCGTGGCGAGCTGGTGGCGCTCGACGTGCCAGAGCTGCGCTTCACGCGCATCTTCAGCATGGTGACGCGGCGGAACACCTTGCATCCCAGTGCGCTGCGGGCCTTCCGTCAATTCGCGCTAAGCGCCTCCGACACCGATGGTCAGCTTTAGATCACGTTGGCCTCGCGAAGCTGTTCGATGCGCGCTTCGTCATAGCCCAACTCGCTCAGCAACTGCTCGGTATGCTCACCGATCAAGGGCGGAGCGGAGCGGATTGTCGCGGGGGTGGCCGACATGTGCGCGAGCGGGCTGGCGATGAGGTCGACCGAGCCGCTTTCGGCCCAAGCGTGGGGCGTGGTGGCGCGCAACCCTCTATGCTGGACCTGCGGATCTTCCCACACGTCGGCGAGATCGTTGTAGCGCGCTGCCGGGATACCGACACCGTCGAACATCGCCTGTAAATCCGCCGTGGTAAAACCGCTGCTCCAATCGTTGATGAGGTCGATCAATTCCGCCCGATTCAGCTTGGCGCGCTTCATGTTGGAGTTGAACCGCTCGTCCTCGTAGAGGCCGGGCTGCTCCATCAGTACCGTGAGCCGGCGCCAGTGCTCGTCACCGCCCGCGCTCAGGTACATGATGCCATCGCTGCAGCGGATCACGTCCGCCGGGCCGCCGCCGTTGCCACCGTTGCCGAAGCGCGGCGGCGCGACGCCGCCAATCAGATAGTCCTGCATGATGTGGCTGACCATGGCGACCGAGCTGTCGAGCAGAGCGATATCGATGAACTGGCCCTCGCCGGTGCGATCGCGGTGTAGCAACGCGCCCAGGATCGCCAGCGCCGCATTGTGGCCGGTAATGTAGTCGACCAGGCTGGGGCCGGCCTTGAGGGGCCCGGCGCCAGGCTGCCCTTCGGGAATGCCGGTAACCGCCATCATGCCGCCGGTCGCCTGGAACAGACCGTCGTAGCCGGCGCGCGCCGCCATGGGACCCGTCTGGCCGAAGCCGGTGACCGAACAATAGATCAGCCGCGGGTTGATCGCCTTGAGGCTTTCGTAATCGAGGCCGAAACGACCAAGATCGCCGACTTTGTAGTTCTCGATCAGGATATCGGCGGTCTTTACCAGCTCGCGGATGATCTCCGCGCCTTCGGGTTTGGCGTGGTTGACGGTGATCGACCGCTTGTTGCGGTTCGACGCCGTGAAGAAGCTGGACTGCCGGGTATCCAGGCCGTCCTTGCCCTTGATCCAGGCGAGGCCATAACCCCGGCCATCGTCGCCCACCTTCGGCCGCTCCACCTTGATGACGTCGGCGCCAAGATCGCCGAGGATTTGCGCACCGATCGGCCCGGCGAATACTCGGCTCATGTCGACGACCCGCACCTTGTCCAAGGCTGCTTTCACTTCAGTCATGTCTCTTGCCCGTCACTTGAGGTTCGCTGCCGATCTTCGCGGGCCCGGTGTCCCGCCGACTACGTGCGGCAGCCTTTTGCCGAGCTTGCGCCAATTTGCAACCAAGGTTGTCCACCAGTGCGCTCGGATCAATTTGGCTTAGGCATGCCGTCGATTTTTCTCAATGGTGTTGACGATCGCCAAGGTCTAATCTGCGGCCCAAGCCACTCGCGTGGATAGGAGAGGATGAGGCTTGAAGGCCATTGTATGCGCGCAATTCGCGCCGATCGAAATGCTGTCGTACGGTGACGCGCCAAGCCCGGAAGCGGCGCCGGGAGAAGTGCTGATTGATGTTGCCGCCGCAGGCGTCAATTATCCTGACGTTCTGATCGTGCAGGGCAAGTACCAGACCAAACCCGAGTTGCCCTTCGTTCCCGGGAGCGAGGCCTCGGGCCGCATCGCCGCGATCGGCGCCGAAGTCGAGGGCTGGAGCATCGGTCAGCGGGTGATCGCGTTCACCGGCAGCGGCGCTTTCGCCGAGCAAGTACGGGTTCCCGCTGATCAGGTCTGGCCGGTGCCGGACGGCGTCGATCTGGGGATCGCGGCCGGGATCGCCATTACTTATGGCACATCGTACCACGCGCTCAAGGATCGCGCGCAGTTGCAGCCGGGTGAGACGCTGCTGGTGCTGGGAGCCGGTGGCGGCGTCGGCTTGACCGCCGTGGAATTGGGTAAGCGACTGGGCGCGCGAGTGATCGCTGCGGCCTCCAGCGCCGAGAAACTTGCCCTTGCCAAGGCGCAGGGCGCAGACGAACTGATCGACTATTCGCACCAGGATCTGCGCGAGCGCGTGAAGGCGTTGACGGCGGGGAAGGGCGTCGATGTCGTCTACGACCCGGTGGGAGGGCCGATGAACCTTATCGCGGTCAAGAGCCTCGCCTGGGGAGGACGCTTGTTGGTGATCGGCTTCGCGGGCGGGAACATTCCGTCCATCCCGGCCAACCTGCTGCTGCTGAAGAGTGCGTCCGCAGTGGGTGTGCTGTGGGGCAATTCGGTGCGCGCCGATCCGGTACGCCAGGGTGCGAACATGCGCCAGATCCTGGATTGGCTGGCGCGAGGCGAGCTCAATCCGGTGATCGATACGCGGTTCGCTCTGCCCGACGCGGTCGCCGCGCTGGGTCATCTCGAAGCGCGGCAGGTAAAGGGCAAAGTGCTCCTGACCATCGCGCCGCCACGCTGATCTTTTTTGCGAAAGACGCCTTATGTCCGACACCGTCACCTACTCCGTCCATGGCGCCGTGGCCGAGGCCCTGATCGACAACCCGCCGGTGAACGCCACGTCCGCCAGCGTGCGGTCGGGCCTGGCGCAAGCCATTCGCACGATGGAGAGCGATCCCGCCGTTTCGGCGCTAGTAATCCGCTGCGCCGGCAAGACCTTCATCGCCGGCGCCGACATCAAGGAGTTCGGCAAGCCCATGGCCGATCCCGGCTTGCCCGAAGTCATGGCGATGATGGACCGGGCGACCAAGCCGATCGTCGCGGCGGTGCATGGCACGGTGCTGGGGGGCGGCTTCGAAGTCGCGCTCGCCTGCCACTACCGCATCGCGGCTCCGGAAACGAAGTTCGGCTTTCCCGAGGTCAAGCTGGGGCTGATGCCGGGCGGTGGCGGTACACAGCGTACACCGCGCCTGGCGGGGCTGGCCGCTGCCATACCGTTGCTGACGCAGGGCAACCCCATCGGCGCGCAGGAAGCGCTCGCAGCCAACTTGATCGATGCCGTCACGACCGGAGATCTGGCGAGCGAAGCCCGCGAGTTCGTCGGACGCCTGCTCGCGGAGCAGCGTGGACCGCGCAATGCCGGCGCGTTGCCGATGCCTGCGGATGAGCCCGCCTTGTTCGAAGAGGCGAAGACGACGCTTGCCCGCAAGATGAAGGGTCAAACCGCGCCGTTGCGTGCTCTGGAAGCGATCCGCCTGGGCTATGCCATGGCCTTCGAAGACGCGGTGAAGCAGGAACTCGCAATCTTTCGCGAATGCCTGGCGGGTCCGCAGTCGAAAGCGCTGCGCAACATCTTTTCGGCAGAACGCGAAGTCGCGCGCATCCCCGACCTGCCAGCCGACACCGCGACACGCCCGGTCGAACGGGTCGGCGTCATTGGCCTGGGCGTCATGGGCCGCGGGATCGTCATGGCCTTTGCCACGGCGGGCCTCCCGGTGGTGGCGGTCGCACTAGATGACGAGCACGTCGGCGCGGCGCGCAAGTCCATCGAGAAAATGTGGTCCTCGTCCGTCGCCAAGGGTAGCCTTGCCCAGGACGCGATGGACAAGCGGCTGGCGCTGATCGAATTCGTGACCGATGCGGAGCGGCTTTCCTCAGTCGACATCGTCGTCGAAGCGGTCACCGAAAGCCTCGCCGTGAAGCAAGGGGTTTTCGCGCAGCTGGGGGAGGTGACCAAGCCGGGCACGATCCTGGCGTCCAACACCAGCTTCCTCGACATCGACGCGCTGGCAGAGGCGTCGCAACGTCCAGAGGACGTGTGCGGCATGCACTTCTTCAACCCGGCGCACGTCATGCGTCTGCTGGAGAACGTACGCGCCGCCAAAACAAAGCCCGATATCGTCGCCACGATCATGGCGCTGGGCAAGCGCATCGGCAAGCTCAGCGTCCTGTCCGGCGTGTGCGACGGCTTCATCGTCAACCGCATGCTCTCCAAACGGTCGCGCGAAGGCTTCTTCCTGGTCGAGGAAGGGGCCAGTCCGGCCGCGATCGACAAGGTGTTGCTGTCCTACGGCTTCCCGATGGGACCATTCGCGCTAGGCGATCTGGCCGGTCTCGACGTGCAGGCGGCCGCGCGCGCATCGCGCCGTGCCAGCGCCACCGAGCGCGAGTTGCGCGCTGATTTTCCGGAGCAAATGGTCGCGGCCGGACGGCTCGGCCAGAAGACCGGTTCCGGCTGGTACAGCTATGACGAAAACCGCAAGGCCAGCCCCAATCCGCTGACCTCCGAGATGATTGCCGCCCACGCCGAACGGCACGGGCTGGCGCTGCGTGAGATCGGTGAGGATGAGATCCGCGAACGGCTGCTGTACGCCATGGTCAACGAAGGCGCCAAGATCCTGGGCGAGGGCGTCGCCCCGCGCCCACACGAGATCGACATCGCCATGGTCAATGGCTTGGGCTGGCCCGCTTACTCGGGCGGCCCGATGTTCTGGGCCGATCAGATCGGGCTCGAAAAGGTGCTCGCCACCATCGAGCGCTTCCGCGCCGCGCACGGCGATGCCTATTGGACACCGGCGCCGCTGCTGGTGCGCTATGCGGGCGAGGGCAGGGGCTTCTACGCATGAGCTATGAGCCCAATGCCAAGACGACGGATCTGCTCGCGCGGCTGCGCGCCTTCATGGACGCGCACATTTATCCCAGCGAGCGCGCCTATTACGAGGAAGTCGCGAGCGGCGACCGCTGGGCGCACGTCACGCTGATTGACCGCCTCAAGCCATTGGCGAAAGAGGCGGGGTTATGGAACCTGTTCCTGCCGGAAAGTACGCATGGCGCCGGGCTGACCAACCTGGAATATGCGCCGCTGTGCGAGGAGATGGGGCGGGTGCACTGGTGCCCGTCGGTCTTCAACTGCGCCGCGCCCGATACCGGCAACATGGAGACGCTGGAGCGCTTCGGCACGCCTGAACACAAGGAGCGCTGGCTCAAGCCGATGCTGGCGGGCGAGATGCGCTCCGCCTTTGCCATGACGGAGCCGGGCGTGGCATCGTCGGACGCCACCAACATCGAAAGCTCGATCGTACGCGATGGCGATGATTACGTCATCAACGGTCGCAAGTGGTGGATCTCTGGCATGGGCGAAGCCGACTGCGCCCTGATGATCTTCATGGGAAAGACCGATCCGACGGCGCCCAAGCACCAGCAGCAGTCCATGATCCTGGTGCCGCGCGACACACCGGGCATCACCGTGGTGCGACCGATGACGGTGCTGGGCTACGACGATGCGCCGCATGGCCACATGGACATTGTGTTCGAGAACGTGCGCGTACCGGCCTCGAACATGCTGCTGGGTGAGGGGCGCGGGTTCGAGATCGCGCAAGCGCGCCTGGGTCCCGGGCGCATTCACCACTGCATGCGCATGATCGGCATGGCCGAACGCGCGCTGGAGGCGATGTGCCGACGCGTGAAGTCGCGCGTGGCGTTCGGTAAGCCGCTGGCCGAGCAAGGCGTCATCATCGAGCGGATCGCCAACAGCCGCATCATGATCGACCAGGCCCGATTGCTCACGCTCCATGCCGCGCATCGCATGGACACCGTGGGCAACAAGGTCGCCAAGGCGGACATCGCGATGATCAAGGTGGCGGCCCCCAACATGGCGTGTCAGGTCATCGACTGGGCGATGCAGGCGCATGGCGCGGCGGGGATCAGCCAGGACTTCTTCCTGGCGAACTACTACGCCCATGCGCGCAAGATCCGCTTCGCCGATGGGCCGGACGAAGTGCACCGGCATCAGCTCGGCCGCCTCGAACTCGCCAAGTATAACTGACGCGCATGGCGGGTAGCACCGGCGCTTCTTCGCTCGACACGACCCGGCTGGCGCCGTGGCTGCGGGCGCATGTCGACGGCACGCAAGGCGAGGTGCGCGCAGAAAAGTTTGCGGGCGGACAATCGAATCCCACGTACCTGCTGCGCATCGACGGAGTCGCGCGCTTCGTTCTGCGCCGCAAGCCCGACGGCGTGCTGCTGCCCTCCGCTCACGCCGTCGAGCGCGAGTACCGGGTGACGGCGGCGCTGACGGATACCGACGTGCCCGTCGCGCGTCCGCTGGCCTTGTGCGAGGATCCGGCGATCGTCGGAACGCCGTTCTTCGTCATGGAGTACGCGGCAGGTCGCAATTTCTGGGACGCCCGCCTGCCCGATCTCACGCTGGCGGAGCGGGCGGCGATCTATGACGAGATGAACCGCGTGCTCGCCGCGCTTCATGCAATCGAGCCCGCCGCGATCGGGCTTGGCGACTATGGCCGGCCAGGCAACTATTTCGCGCGGCAGACGGCCCGTTGGATCCGGCAGTACCGCGCCACCGAGACCCAGCGGATCGACGCCATGGAGCGCCTGATCGCATGGCTCCCCGCCAACGATCCGGGGCTGGAGGCTAGCCGGATCGTCCACGGTGATTTCCGCAATGACAACATGATCTTTGCGGATGGCGCGCCACGCGTCGTCGCGGTGCTGGATTGGGAGTTGTCGACGCTGGGCCACCCACTTGCCGATCTGGCGCAGCACGTCATGTCCTGGCGCGTGCCCAGCGCGGGGTATCGAGGCCTGTCGAATGCCGACCTCGGCGCGCTCGGCATCCCCAACGAGGCGGACTACTTGCGGCGTTATGGCGAGCGCAGCGGTTCGGGCGACATCGATCCGGCGCACTGGCGCTATGCGCTTGCCTTTGCGATGTTCCGCAACGCCGGTATCCGACAGGGGGTTTACCGCCGGGCTCTGGATGGCAACGCATCGAGCGATGCGGCGGCTATGCACGGCGCCCGCGCGGGAGAGATCGCGGGCCTGGCCTGGCGCATCGCCTCGGGCGAGGACGACGCATGTCTTTGACCCAGCATCTCATCGACGTCGGCGGCCAGCGGCTGCGGGTGGTGGAGCAGGGCAGCGGACCCGTGGTGCTGATGATCCATGGCTTTCCCGGCCTTGCTTATTCCTGGCGGCACCAGATGGAGCCGCTGGCCGAGGCCGGGTTCAAAGCTGTGGCCGTCGATAGCCTGGGCTATGGCGGTAGCGACCGTCCAACCGATCCCGCCGCGTACGCCTCCGATCGCATGCACGCCTATCTGATCGCGATCCTCGATGCGTTCGGCGCCCCGCGAGCGGCGATCTTCGGGCAGGATTTCGGCGCGCAATATGCCTGGAACATGGCCGTGCGTGCGCCGGAACGCGTCGCGGCGCTCCTTGCGACGATCCCCTACGACTACGACATGGCCGGACGCGCCATGCTGGGCAGCGAACCCCGGCTTGCAGCGGATGAGCCGGTGCGCCCAGAGGCGTCGTCGCCGGACCGACTGCCGAGCGAGCGCTTCGCGGCCATGGCGCGCGACCATTTCGTGCACTTCCACTATTTCCAGAGTGTCGGCCCCGCCGAGCGCGAGTTGGGCGCGCAGCCGGCGGAGTTCCTGCAGCGTCTGTTCCATACGCTGTCGGCGGACGGCGATATGTGGGGATGGAAAGCGGGATCCTCGAATGGCTGCGGCTACCTCGATGTGCTTCCCGATGCCCCACCACTGCCCTGGCCATGGCTGAGCCAGGCCGAGTTCGAGCACTTCGTTGCGGGTTACGATCATCCCGATCCGATGCTGCGCTTCATCGGCGGTCTCAACAGCTATCGTACCGCCGATGCGAACTGGCGGATCGGCCACGACTACGCCGATGCCGACGTGACCACGCCGACGCTGTTCATCTATGGTGCCAAGGATCCCTCGTTCGGCTTCTTCCCGGAATGGGAAGCACGGCTGCGGCGACGCGTGCCGGGTCTTTGCGATATCGTCGCCGTGCGGAGCGCGGGTCACTTCGTGCAGCAGGAGCAACCCAAGGCCTTCAACGCGGCAATGCTCAAGTTCCTCGACACGGTGAGCTGGTGACCGGCGGCTTTCGCCTGGCGGGGCATCTCGGCCTGTCTAGTCCGGACAAGCCGTTCCTGGCGCATTCGGCTTGCTCGGTCGCGCCGCTGGACCAGATCGACGCTTTGGCCGCTCATGGCTTCTCAGGCGTGCAGGACCTTTTCCTGAAGCTACGTACGCCCGCCGAGCGCGAGGCCATGGCCGAAAGGATGGCGGCGCGCGGGGTTTCGTTGGCGAGCTTCGGCAGCGATCCGACGCAATGGAATACACCCCTGTGGACGAGCGGCGACCACGCGGCGCAGCGGGAAAGCGTGCGGGAGAGTGCGCAGGTGGCGCCGACCTTCGGCGGTGGGGGCGCGGTGTGTGTCGCCGGTATTGATCCAGACTGTTCCGTTACCGCGCAAATCCGTGCCATGGCCGGCAATCTCACGCGCGTGGCCGAACAAGCGATGGAGGCGCGGCTCGTGTTGCTGATCGAGCCGATCGCGCCACAGCGCATTCCTGGGATGCTGCTTGACCGATTAGAGGCTGCCGAGGAGGTCGTGCGGCTGGTGGACATGCCGTGCGTGCGGCTGATGTTCGACATCGGCCACGTGGCCATGATGGGGCACAACGTTGCCGATGCGTTGCATATGTGCCGCGACATCATCGGCGTTGTGCAGGCGGCGGACGTTTTGCGCCATGACCGGGTCGCGCCGGGGCTTGGCGTGTTGGATTGGCCAGCGATCACGCGCGCCCTGACACGGATCGGTTACGACGGGCTGATCGAGCTGGAATTCGAGCCGGCGTCCTTTAGCGCCGCCGACGAGACCGCCATGCTCGAAGACGTCGCTTCAAGGCTTGGATCCTGGCGCCACCCGCTCTCCTGAGCGGTGCGCCGTCGATCGCTGCTGCGATTGCGCAAGCATCACCACTGCTCTCGCGCGGGGACCACCAACGACCCCGCGCTCAAGATAGTTGGGTGTCTGATCCATGGTCCTCGCTGCGGATGGCCCCCGTGCGCCCCCCGTGTCGCGGTCACTCTCGCGGGAGCCCCAGCCCGTGCTGGGCGACGATCGAGCGGTGGACCTCGCTTGTGCCTCCGTAGATCGTCTGCCCGATCGATTGGCGATAAGCCTCCTCTATCATGGAGAGCGCCGGCGTCTCGTGCCGCAGCGACGCAGGCGCGGCCAGCGCGACGAGGTCGGCTGCGTCCTCCATGTAGATATCGGTGGCGAACATCTTGGCCATCGGACCCATCGCGCGGGTCATGCGCTCGGTGCCGATCGCGGCGGTCACGCGGCGGCAGAACAAGTCGGCGATCTCCATGTGGGTGCGCGCCTTGGCGAGCCGGGCTCGCACGGCGGGCTGGTCGATCGGGCGCTGGCCATCCACGTCGGTGGCGCCGTGCGCCCATTCGAGCGCCGCTCGCATCAGGCTGTGATGGTAGATATGATAACCTTCGCCGCCGTGCTCGATCTCCATGGCGGCGGCCATGATCTTGAGCCCGCCGTTGACTTCGCCCAAGCGGTAGCGGTCGGGCACGCGCACGTCGTCGTAGAAGGTGATGTTCGTCCGCTCCTCCTGCATGGTGTCGACCGGCTGCACCGAGATGCCCGGAAGGTCCATCGGCAGGAAGAAGATGGTGATCCCCTTGTGCTTGGGCGCGTCCGGATCAGTGCGCGCGAGCATCAGGATGTAGTCGGAGATATGCGCGCCGGTGGTGAACATCTTCTGCCCGGAAAGGATCCAGTCATCGCCATCGCGCGTCGCGCGAGTACGGGCGGCATACATGTCGGAGCCCGACGCCGGCTCGGTAAAGCCCAGGCATCCCAGCGCCGAGCCATCCGCCAGGCGCGGCAGCACTTCGGCCTTCAGCTCCGGTGTGCCGAACTTCATCGTCATGCGCGCACCCATGTTGGTGCAGCCGATGGGGATGCGCGATAGGCCGAACTCCTCGAACACGCGGCCTAGCGCTGTGACCTCCAGGGGCGTGCGTTCCTGGCCGCCCCATTCCTTCGGCCAGTCGGGATAGGCGAGTCCGGCCGCCGCGGCCTGGCGGTGGAAGGCGGGAATGTGCCCGTCGGTTGAGGCCTCGGCGGCGGCGCGGATCTCGTCCGTTACCGTCTCGCGCAGGAACCGCCGCACTTCGGCCGCGAAGTCTTCTTCCTGCGCGGTGAAGCCCATTTCCACGCCCGGTTCGCCGACCTCGGGCAAGGCCGTGCTCTTGCCGCCCCAAAGCCGGTCGCCTGCCTCGACAAGCCGTAGCTCTGGATCGCCGGCAGCCAGGGCAAGGCGGTTGATCGCCAGGAAGTAGAGGTGGATGTCGTACTCGACCGACAGCCCGTAGCCGCCGAAGACGCGCAAGGCGCGGCGCGAGGCGATGCGCGCGGTGGTCGAGGCCCACCAGTCCGCTATGGCGACGAGCGCGCCGGCATCCTGGTCACCCTTGGCGATGCTCCAGATGGCGCGCCAGACCAGCAGCCGTGCGCCTTCCATGTCGGTCAGCGAATCCGCCAGCGGAAAGGCAACGCCCTGGAAGGCGCCGATCGCTTGGCCGAACTGCTTGCGCTCGGCCGCGTATTGCGCACCCATTTCGATCGCGCGCGTTCCCGCACCGACCAGCCAGGCCGCACGCAGAAGCGCGCGTTCGTTCAGCGCCGCTTCGAAACGCGCCCCGACCGCGTTGCCACTCGCGACCTTAGTGTGAACACCATCGGGTGCCAGCGCGGTGAGGGTGTCGCCGTCGAGCACCAGCTGCGTCGCACCCGGCTGCGGGTCGAAGCCCAGCGGTGTGTCCAGGGCCTTGGTGATGAGGTCCGTCGCCGTCTCGCTGTCTAGCGTGCCCAACAGGCTGGCCGCGGCGATCCCGTCCGCCAGCGGCAACGGTGCGACGCCGCGTCCGGCGGCTTCGCAGATCAGTGCCGCTTCCATGAGCCCCATGCCCAGGCCGCCGCTTGCTTCCGGTGCGCGCATGGCGATGAAGCCCATCTCGGCCGCCTCGCGCCACAGGCCGGCATCGATCGTCTCGCCCGCGCTTCGTGCCGCCTGCAAGACCTCGTCCCGCTCGAAGAAGCGCCGCGCTGCCTCGCGCATCATTTCTTGCTGTTCGTTCAAGTCGAGGTTCATCGCACCGGTCACCTTGTTCGCGTCATCCGGCATGGCCACTGTGCGGGGTGACGTGTCAATTTGGCGAAGCGGCGCTTCCGACCATGCGGAAGCTCGCAGGTTAGGACTGCCCGTGCGATCATTCGCGCGGCACCGCCAGGCCAGGAGACGGCACTATGACGCAATACATACGCTATGACGTGGATGAGCGGGTGGCGACGATCACCCTGGATCGCGCGGAGCGCGCCAATGCGCAGAGCGAGCCGTTTCTGGAGCAACTCAATGCCGCCTGGGAGCGCGCGGCGGCGGACGAGGGCGTGCGAGTCATCCTGCTGCGCGCCGAGGGCAAGCACTTCTCCGCCGGCCACGACCTCAGCGAAGAGGCCATTCGCGACGGATCGTTCAACCGCATTCGCGACACCATTCCGGAGCGCGGCCTGCTAGGCATCCACGAGTGGGAATCACGGCATTACCTGGGCTATTCGCGGCGCTGGCGTGACATTCCCAAGCCCTCGATCGCCGCAGTACAGGGCGCCTGCATCGCCGGAGGGTTGCTGCTGGCCTGGCCTTGCGACCTGATCGTCGCGGCGGACGACGCGCGCTTCTCCGACCCGGTGGTGCTGATGGGCATCGGCGGCGTTGAATACCATGGCCACACCTGGGAGCTGGGCCCGCGCAAGGCCAAGGAAATGCTGTTCACCGCCAAGCCGGTCGACGCGCATGAGGCGGAGCGGCGTGGTATGGTCAACCGGGTAGTGCCGCGCGCCGACCTGGACACCGAGTCGCGCAAGCTCGCGCGTGAGATCGCGCAGATGCATCCGCATGCGCTCGCAATGGCGAAACGCGCCGTCAATCAGACGCTCGACATCATGGGGCAGGGCGCGGCGCTGCAGAGCTGCTTCGACATCCACCAGTTGGGGCATGCGTCGGCCTATGCGCAGACGGGCGAGTTCATCGTCGCGGGCATGGACAAGGTGAAAGGCCGCTCATGACGATCCTGACCGGCGTCGAGGGCGGCGTTGCCACCCTGACGCTCAACCGGCCCGAGCGCCTGAACGCCGTGACCGAGGCGATGCTGGACGAGCTGGCGCTGACGCTGCGCCGGTGGTCGATCGATCCGGCGGTGCGCTGCGTCGTCCTGGCGGGGGCGGGTCGCGGCTTTTGCGCCGGCTACGAGTTGTCCGGTGATGGCAAGGACAAGCGCGCCGAACCGATGCGCCCGGAAGAGGCGGCGGCGCGGATGAGCCTGCATGCCGAAATCCCGCTGCTCCTGCACCGCATGGCCAAGCCGACGATCGCCTGCGTTCGCGGTCCCGCCGCTGGCAGCGGATTAGTGATGGCGGCGGCGTGCGACCTGCGCCTCGCCTCCCACACCGCCAAGTTCAAGCTTGCGTTCGCCAGCGCCGGCCGCTGCGGTGATCCGGGCGGCAGCTACCTACTGACACGCCTGCTGGGCGCCGGCCGCGCACGCGACATGTTCCTGCTCGACGAGCCGATGACTGGTGAGCAGGCGCTGGCCGCGGGCCTGGTCACGCGGCTGGTCGAGGACGATGTGCTGGACAGAGAATGCGCCGCCCTCGCACAAAAGCTGGCGACCGGGCCCACGGCGGCGTTCGCGGCGATGAAGCGCAATCTCAATGCCGCCGCCGTCGGCGCGCTGGAAGAGACCATGGCGCAAGAAGCCATCGCCAACGCGCAGATCAGCCTGCAATCGCATGACGCGACCGAGGCCGCGCACGCGTTCTTGGAGCGGCGGGCGGCGGCATTCCTCGGGTACTGAGCGCTCCCTTTCCGTCCACGCGGAACACGCGGCTACCCGCGTTTTCAGGATGTGAAGGTTCGATAAGGCGGAACGATGGAGCCTAGCTGGCTCGAAAGTGTCTGGGGAAGAAGATGGCCACCGCGGCGACCGCGATCGATACCGATTTCATCAGGGAGGCGGTGCTCGCCGCCGATCTCGACGCGGTGCGCATCGCCCTTTATCACAACAGCCGTGACGAGGCGGTCGGCGCGCTGCCGCCGCTGGCGCGGATGAGCGAGGCCGACAAGGCGCTGCTCGTCGACAAGGCGGTCGACTGGCTGACGCACAACGCTAGTGATGCCGAGCTACCCGAGCCGCCCGAACCCGACTTGCGCCAGTTGATGACCATGGTCACCGGCCGCGAGATGACTGACATCGAGTTCGAGGCGCGGCGCGATCTGGCGGCTTTCCGGCCGTTTCCCTGCGCCGCCGAGTGGCAGGGTGAAAAGCCCGAAATCCCCGAAGGGTTTCGCGTCGCCATCATCGGCAGCGGCCCCGCTGGGATCGTGGCGGGCGTACAGATGGAGCTGCTAGGCATACCTTACGTGCTGCTGGAGCGGCAGGGCGAGGCGGGCGGCACCTGGACGATCAACCGCTATCCCGACGTGCGCGTCGACACGCCGTCGATCACCTACGAGTACAGCTTCGAAAAGCTCTATGCCTGGACCGAGCACTTCAACCGGGGCGAGGCGGTGCGCGAGTACCTGCAGCACGTCTCGCGCAAGTACGGTGTCATGGCCAACAGCCGCTTCAACCATGACGTGAAGGGCGCGGTGTTCGACGAGGCGCGAGACGTCTGGGCGCTCGATGTCGCCACACCCGAAGGCGCCCAGACGATCGAGGCCAATGTCGTCATTACCGCCTGCGGCACGTTCGCCAACGCGCAACTGCCCGACATCGATGGCGTGGGAAGCTTCGAAGGTCGGATCGTCCATCCGTCCGCCTGGCCGCAAGATCTCGATCTGACCGGCAAGCGGGTCGCGGTGATCGGCAACGGCTCCACCGGCGTGCAGCTGCTGAGCGCGGTGGCGCAGAAGGCGGCGCATGTCTCGGTTGTGCAGCGTACGCCGCAGTGGATCAGCCCGCGCGAGAAGTACGGCGCGCCGATTGAGCCGGGGGTGGCGTGGCTCTATGCCAACCTGCCCGGTTACTGGAACTGGTCGCGCTACACGGCTACCGCCGGGCTGTTCGACATCCATAACCTGCAGCGGGTGGATCGCGATTGGCAGGCGCAAGGCGGCAAGGTCAGCAAGGCCAATGACGACTTGCGCGCGTTCCTCACCGACTACATCCGCAAGGAGACTGGCGGGCGCGAGGACCTGATCGCTAAGCTGATCCCCGATTACGCGCCGATGTCGCGCCGGCCGGTGGTGGACAATGGCTGGTATCGCGCGCTGACGCGTGACAACGTGGACCTGCTCGCCGGATCTGTCGCGCGCTTTACCAAGGACGGGTTCGTGATGGCGGACGGCACCGTGTGCGAGGCGGACGTGGTCATCACCGCCACCGGCTTCGACGTGCTGAAGTACCTCTGGCCGGCACGCTACCAGGGGCTGGACGGCCAGGACCTGCACGAGACCTGGGACGCCGGCGATGGGCCGCGTGCGTACTTGTCGCTGATGATGCCGGGCTTTCCGAACTTCTTCATGCTTTACGGCCCCAACTCGCAGCCGCTCACTGGTGGCACGGGCCTGCCGCAATGGTGGCTGATCTGGGCGAGCTACGCCGCGCAATGCACGATGCGGATGCTGCAAGACGGCAAGTCGCGGGTCGACGTCAAGCCGGAGGCCTTTTCCCGCTACAACAACGAGTTAGATGACGAGGCTCAGAACTGGCTGCAGATGACGGCCGAGGGCGGGATCGAGAAGAACTACTACGTCAATCGCGAGCACCGGCGCCTGCAAGTCAATGCACCGTGGCTCAGCCCCGACTATCACCGCATGTGCACGGTGGTCGATTGGGACGATCTCGAAATGAGTTGAGCGTCATCTGACGCAAAGTAACATGGGAGAGTTCGAATGCGCGCCTTGATCTACGAAGGAGCGGGCAAGGTCCGCTATGTCGAGGATGTCGAAGTGCGCGAGCCCGGGGCGGGGGAAGTGCTGGTGCGGATCGCGGCGAGCGGCATCTGCCATTCGGACATTTCGGTCATCAATGGCACGATCGACTGGCCCGTCCCCGCCGTGCTCGGGCACGAAGGCGCGGGCGTGGTCGAGAAGCTGGGGCCCGGCGTGACCGAGCTGGCGGTCGGCGACCATGTGGCGCTCCATACGCTGGCCAACTGCGGTCGCTGTGGTCCGTGCGAGAGCGGCCGGCCGACGCATTGCCGCCAGTCCTATGGCAATCGCGCGCAGCCGTTTCATCGCCATGGTGAGGCGGTTTCGAGCTTTGCGGCGACTTCAACCTTTGTCGAGAAAACCGTCGTAAAGGTCAATCAGGCTGTCAAAATCGACGCGACAGTGCCGCTCGATATCGCCTGCGTCATCGGGTGCGGAGTGCTGACTGGTGTCGGCTCGGTGATCAATCGGGCAGGGGTGCGTCCGGGCGAAACGGCGGCGGTGTTCGGCATCGGCGGGATCGGGCTCAACGTGTTGCAGGGCCTGCGTCTGGCGGGTGCGAGCCGCATTGTTGCCATTGACCTACTGCCTTCGCGCGAGGAAAAGGCGCGTGAGTTCGGCGCGACCGACTTCATCGATGCCTCACAGGGCGACACGCCGCAGCGGATCAAGCAGATCATCGCCAACGGCAATCCCGATCACGGCAGCGGCGCTGACTGGGCCTTCGAATGCGTGGGCAGTACGCGCGTCCTCAAGGAGGCGATGGATAGCCTGGGCTGGGGTGGCAACTGCGTGATCGTCGGCACCACATCCGCAGGCACGACCGCCGAAGTGTCGCTCACTCCGCTGGCATTCGTCGACCGTGGCGTGATGGGCGCGCGCTACGGCGCTTCGCGGCCGCACCAGGATATTCCGGCCTACATCGCGCAATACCGGCAGGGTAAGCTGATGCTCGATGAACTCGTGACGAAGCGCTATGATCTTAAGGACTTCGAGCAGGCTTTTCACGATCTGGAAGAGGGTAAGCTGGCACGCGGGGTCTTCGTGTTGTGAACGAGGCGTGGGCTCTACCGCCGCTGCGCACCGGCTACGAGGCTGACGCGGACTTGCAGGAGCGTCGGGTCCGGGCGGGCGGCAGCGTTGCGCCGGGCGCGGAGCCGGTCAAGCTCGTGCTCGGTGGTACCCGCTGCGTCGTCGTCGAGCCGGCGAGCGGCACCGCGCAAGGTGACATCCTGTACTTGCACGGCGGCGGCTATCGCCTCGGCTCTCCGCTGGCCTATCTCGCTTATGCGCAGGCGATTGCCGATCGCTCCGGGCGGCGGATTGTCTTGCCGTTCTATCCGCTCGCGCCCGAAGCGCCTTTTCCCGGCGCGATCCACGCCATCGCCGCCGTCTTTCGGGCGCTGCCCGATCTTGGCGCGACCGTGGTCGCCGGCGACTCCGCTGGTGGCGGGCTCGCTGCGGCGCTGTGCATTCTGGCGGCACGCGCGGGCCAGCGGCCGGCCGGCATGGTGATGGTCTCGCCAATGCTCGACCTTGCTGCCCAAGGCGACAGCCTGGAGCGCAATGCGGCGCGCGACCCGCTGTTCTCCAAAGCGGCGGTGCTCGGCAGCGCTGAGCTTTACTTGCAGGGGCATGATCCTGCCGACCCGCTTGTCTCCGCGCTTCATGCCGATCCTGCCGACTTTCCCCCTACGCTCGTGCTGGTGGGCGGGGCCGAGGTCCTGCTGGACGAAGCCCTCGAGTTTGCTTGGCGGCTCGCCTTGGCCGATCGACGGATCACGCTGCATGTTGCACCCGGCATGGGCCACGTCTGGCCGCTGATGGCCCCGCAATCACCGGAAGCGACGGAGGCGATCGCCGCCATGGCCGCCTTCGTGACCGCCCTAAACCCGCGCAACTCCTAAGGTTCCGCGTAGCCGGAAAGCCCATCCGCGCGTTTGACCCCGCCGGCGCGCAAGTGACAACTGGCACATATGCCAGGCGAATAGATCATCGAAAGACCAGCATGACCGAAGCACTGCCGTTCCCCGTCTATGATGCGGACAACCACTTCTACGAGCCCGAGGACGCGCTGTTCCGGCACTTGCCCAAGAAGTGGCACAAGGACTTTCGCTTCGTGCAAGTCGACGGGCGCAAACGCCTCGCGATCAAGGGCCAGATTTCAGACTACATCCCGAACCCTACGTTCGAGCGCGTGGCTGCGCCCGGCACTCACGTGAAATACTACAAGGGCGACAATCCCGAGGGCCTGACCATGCGCGAGATGACCGGAAAGCCGGTTGCCCCGCCCGAGTCCTGGCGCACTGGTGCCGAGCGCCTGGCCGTACTGGACGAGCACCATGTCCACGCCGCGCTGATGTTTCCCACGCTGTTCTCGGTCATCGAGAAGTGGCTGAGCTACGACCATGCCTTCCTTCATGATGCGCTACACGCGCTCAACCAGTGGACCAGCGAGGAGTGGGGGTTCGCGCGCGACAACCGGCTGTTCGGGGTGCCGGTGGTGTCGCTGGCCGACATGGACCGGGCGCTGGCCGAAACCGACTGGCTGATCGCGCAAGGCGCCCGCACGATCTGCATCCGCCCGTCTCCGGTGCCGGGGAATCGCGGTGGCCGCTCGATGGGTCTCGAGGACTTTGATCCGTTCTGGGCGCGGATCGAGGAAGCGAAGATCTTCGTTTCGATCCATGCATCGAACTCGGACTACGATCACCTGATCGAGATGTGGACCGGCGGCGCCGAGTGGCTGCCGTTCGAGTCCGATCCCTTCGTGAACTGCCTGCGCATCATCGAGCGCGCGATCTCCGACACGATCGCAGCGATCATCTGCGGCGGCGTGTTCGATCGCTTCCCCGGTGTGCGTATCGTCAGCGTCGAGAACGGCGCGAAGTGGGTCATCCCACTGATCGAGCAGTTGAAGCATGTCTACGGTCAGATGCCGCAGAAGTTCAAGAACGATCCGGTCGAGCAGTTCCACCGCAATGTGTTCGTTACCCCTTTCGTCGAGGACGACTTCGGCGAACTCAAGCAGCACATGCAGGTCAATCGCATCCTGTTTGGCAGCGACTATCCGCATCCCGAAGGCACCGAGCATCCGCTCGACTTCCTGCACGAGCTGACCAGTTATTCGATGGCGGAAAAGGAACTGGTCATGTCGTCCAACCTCAAGGGGTTGCTCGAAGGCGTGCGGAACTAGAAGGACCCGGACCTTGAGCCAGGACGTCATCGAGCAGCTGCGCGCCAACTTGCGCGATCACTCCGCCGACCGCGCGATCGAGTTCGACGGGCGCTGGATCACCTGGGGCGACGTCGCGCGCTATGGCGATCAGGTCGTAACTCTGCTCGATGCGGCGGGCTGTCCGCCATCGGCGAAGGTCGGGATCATCATGCGCAACCGCCTGGCCCATGCCGCGGCGGTGATCGGCCTGCTGGCGCACCGCCGTTCGATCAGCTTTGTCTACCCGTTCCTGCCGGCCGGTACGATCCTGGAGAGTATCGAACAGCTGGGCGCCGGGGCGATCCTGGCCGACGATCAGGACTGGCCCTTGTTCGGCGAGGCAGCGGCCAAGGCGGGCTGCGCCGGTGTGTCGCTGGCCGGCATCGATGAGGCTCCGGCCTTTGTTGCGGGGCTCGAGACCTGCACCCGCACCACGTTCGACGATGCGCTCGCCGATGGCGGCATCGAAGTGCTGTCCAGCGGGACGACCGGCACGCCCAAGCGCATCCCGATGGCGCTTTCGCTGCTCTCCCGTGCGGTGATGAGCGCGCCGGGATCGGAGGCCGACAAGGCGCCTTCGGTGCAGATCAACATCTGGCCGCTGGGCGGTGTCGGCGGTGTCTGCCTGCTGACGGGAGCGGCGGTGAACAACACGCCGATGGTGCTGATGGAGCGCTTCAGCGTCGATGGGCTGGTCGATGCGCTGCGGCGCCACCGACCCGACACTTTGGGCCTCAATCCCACCGCCATCGCGATGATCATGGATGCGGACGTCGCGCCAGAAGACATGGCGAGCGTGCGCAGCGTCTCTGGCGGCTCGGCTTATCTCGATCCTGACCTGCAGGAGCGTTTCGAACAGCGCTACGATCTGCCGATCCTGTGGGGCATGGGCGCGACCGAGTTCTGCGGCACGATCGTGCGCTGGACCCCGCAGATGCGCGCCGAGATGGGCGCGAACAAGCGGGGCAGCACCGGTCTGCCGATGCCGGGCGTATCGATCCGCGCCGTCGACCCGGAAAGCGGCGCCGAAGTTGCACGCGGCGACGAAGGCCTGCTCGAAGTGCATTGCCCGTCGGTTCGGCCGGACTGGGTGCGCACCACCGACCTGGTGATGATCGACGCGGATGGCTACGTTTTTCACCGCGGCCGCCATGACGGCGCGATCGTGCGCGGCGGCTTCAAGATCCTGCCGGAGCGGGTCGTCGATGTCCTGCGGCAGCACCCGGCGGTGGTGGACGCCTCGGTCGTCGGCATCCCCGACGCGCGTCTGGGTGAAGTGCCCGTCGCCGCCGTGGAATTGAGCCAGAGCGCGCAAGGCGTCGACGAGGACACCCTGATCGCCCATCTGCGCGCGCAGCTGCCGCCGACGCATGTGCCGCGAGAACTCCGCATCCTCGCTGCACTGCCGCGCACGCCGTCGCTCAAGGTCAGCCTGAACGACGTGAAGAAACTGTTTCTGGCGGACGCTTGAGCGTCCTGCGGCAAGATTGAGGATCGCGACACAATGACAAGCTCGCTGCTGTGCCTGGAAGGCAAGAAGGCGCTGATCGTCGGCGGGGGCCGTGGCATGGGCGAGTCCAGCGCGCTGATGCTGGCAGAGGCCGGTTGCGACGTCGCGGTGCTCGATAGCGTGCTCGAGCGCGCCGAACAGGTCGCGAAGCAAGTGCGCGCACTCAGTCGCGCCGGCGTGCCGATCGAGGCGGACATCCTCGACGAGGCGTCGGTCATCAGAGCGGTGGCGGACGTGGAGGCGGCGCTGGGCGGGCTCGACATCCTCGTCACCATCGTCGGGCAGGCGCTGTTCAAACCGCTACTCGACGTGACGCTGGAGGAGTGGGATCACGACCAGTCGCGCAACTTGCGCTACTTCTTCGTGACCGCGCGGGCGGTCGCGGCCTCGATGATCGCGCGCGGCGTACCGGGATCGCTGATCTGCATCGGATCGGTCGATGGCGCGGTGGGTTCGCCGATGCACGCGCCTTATGGCGCCGCGAAAGCCGGGCTGATGCACCTGGTCAAGTCGATGGCCGCGGAGTGGGGTCGCAACGGCATTCGCGCGAATGCCATCGCGCCCGGCAGCATCACGACGCCGCGCCTGCCCGAGACGCCGCAGTCGCGCGCGTTGATGGAAGAGAGCGTGCTGCCGATCGGCCGGGCCGGGACCACGAAGGACATCGCCGGCGGTGTGCTCTACCTCGCCTCGGGTTTGTCCGAGTACGTCACTGGCCACACCCTCTTCATCGACGGGGGCTGGATGGCGGCGAACCACTTCGATCCGCGCGTGATGGCGGTGAAGACCAGCAAGGAGTAGCCGCGCCCTAGCTTTCATCCTGCAAGAACGCGGCGATCGCTGCCAGGCAGGCGTCTTGCGCATCGTGTTGCGGCCAGTGGCCGCTCTCCGCAAGGCGCCGCTGCTGCGCGTGTCCGATCGCAGCCATCACTTGCGCGGTCACCGTGGAGGGTCAGCTCTTCTCGCCATAGATCAGCAGTGTCGGGCAAGAGTTACGCGCCCACAGAGTCATGGCTTCATCGGTTGCGAGTTCAGGAAATGGCCAAACGTTGACGAACGGATCGTACTTCCAGTGCCATTCATCCTTGTCGAGGCGCACGCCGTGGCGGGTGAGGATCGTGGCCTGTTCAGGTGTCAGGTACGCATGGCGCGACAGCATGCGATCGGCCGCCTCGTCGATCGAAGCGAAGCCACGGCATTCCAATCCCGCCGTGCGCCGGCGATCGTCGAACCAGGCGCGCAGCTTGGCGTCGAGCATCATGCCAGCCTGACGCGCCTCTGACGCCAGCTGCGCGCCAACGGCCTCGATCGCGACGAGGCGGGCCACCGTGCCGGGCATTGTCCCGGCGTAGCGGAACGCGATATGAGCGCCGAGTGAGTGCCCGACCAGGATCACCGGTCGTTCGGCCGAGACGCCGAGCTCGTCGCAGAGCGCGGCAAGATCGGACAAGTACGCGGCATAGTCATACCGGCCGTCCTGCGCCTAGGCACTGTCGCTATGTCCGCGAAGATCCGGCGCGACGACGTGGTGCGTGCGCTGCAGCGCTCTGGCGATGGGATCCCAGCTGCGCGAGTGGTCGCGGCTGCCGTGCAGAAGCACGAGCAGCGGCGCACCGGGTCGAGGCCATTCCACATACGCGAGTGGCATTCGCGCATTGGCGAAGGTGCGTGCGATCGGTCGCGAAAGCTCACCGTCCTGTGTTGCGGGATCATGCGTCATGCATGAAGCCTAAAGGTGGTTCACGTTGCAGCGACACATCGCACCGACGCATTTCCACATCGCTGTAAGCCTTTCGTCCGGCAAGGCTAGGCGCGGCAATGCTTGAAACGGCGGCGGCACGGGAATATGCTGCGAAGGCCATAAAGGTGGGACGATCGGCAAGAGCCGGCGACGGAAGGGTGTTGGAAATGGCGAGTGGAAACGAGCTGGGCGAAGGGCGGTCGCGGGAGCGAGGAAGCGTGAAGTCCTGCCTGCGAACTCTGGACGTCCTCGAGTATTTTCAGCGCATGGGGGCGCCAGCGCGGACGATCGAAATCAGCGAGGCGTTGGGCATTCCCAACTCCAGCGCCGACGAGATCCTGCGCACGCTCGCGAGCAGCGGGTACCTCAGCTACAACGCCGCTTCGAAGCTCTACGCGCCATCGTACAAGATCGTCGCCAACGCCGCCTCGATCGAGAACAGCTTTTTCGGCAGCGGTCGCGTGGCTCGTATCATGCAGGACCTGCGCCGTGAAACCGGCGCCACAGTGTTCCTGACTCAGCAAAACGATTGCTGGTTGGAAAGTGTCGCGGAGCTTTCGGGCGGATGGTCGATGGCGCCCAACGCGCCGCGCGGTTATCCGACCGAACTGATCTGTTTCGATCGCAACAGCTGGCGCCCTTCCACCAACTTCGCCGCCGCCATGCTCGCGCAGCAGTCCAACGTCGCCATCCTGCAGTTGGCCACCCGCACCCAGCGACTGGGTCATGGGCCCAACGGGCCGGCACTGATGAAACTCCTGGTCGATCGCGTAGCCCAGACGCGGGCGAAAGGTTTCGCCTTGTGGCGCCGCAAGGCCGCGTTCCCGGTCGACTCCATCGCGATGCCGTTGCGGGTGCCCAACAGCGTCGCTTCCTATGCGATCGGCGTCGTCGGTGCCACGCTGTTCCAAGGCGAGGGCGACGTGCGTAACATGCTCTCGACGATGCAGTCGGTGATCTTTCGCCATCAGGACGGCTTCATCGCTGCGAATGGGCGTAGCCTGCAGTGACGTCGCGGGTCAGCGTGGTGGTGATCTCTTGCGGGACGCCACACGGGCGATCATGGCCAGCTGATCGCGTACGATGACCTCATGCGTCGCCGGATCGCTCGCCGCCGTGCAATCTTCGACAATGACGACACGATAGCCGAGGTCGGTCGCGACCATGGCGCAACCGGTCATGGCGACATCGGTGGATACGCCGGCGATCACGATCGTCTCGACGTTCATCCGGCGCAGCATGGCGTCCAGCGACGTGCCGATGAAGCCGATCAGCCCGGAACTGCGCTTAATGACGAAGTCCTGCGAGGAGGGCGTGAGTTCGGGCACGATCTGCGCCTGCGGCGTACCCGCGACAACCGCGCCGTGCTTGCGCGCCAAGGCAGCGAGCAGGCTGTTCGCCTTCACGTCTGCCAAGTCAGTCCGATGCCCCACGGTCAGATGGATCGCTGGCTGCCGCTAGTGCGGAACGCTTCGGCCAAGGCGGCGATCCGAGCCACGATGCCGCGTGCCGTGGCTGGTTCCGCAAGGCCCGGAAAAGCACCCAGCTTGGGTTCAACGATACCGCGCTGACATTAGTTGATGATCAGCGCGTCAGGAGCCCACGGAGACAAAGGCATCCTGGAATTCTCCTGTTCTTGCACGTCGCGTAGCGCAGGCTCTTGCGATAGGCTACACAAGTGTGTATTCACTTACTCCACAAAGGCGGAACCGGGACGGTGTAGTTTCCGCTCGCCTGATGGGCCGTTTAACACCGACATACTCAAGTCGGACGTCGAGGAGCTTGTAACCATGGCAACCGATTTTGCCGAAGTAGAGACGCGCAAGTCGTACGATCTCAAGCAGCGTTCCCTGCCGATGCAGGATACGCCCGAGCTGCGCGAGGCACTGCGGGAGGGCGAGATCCACACCCTCCTGATGACCTACGTCCATATCAGCCGCGACGAAGCCCTGCTCGACAAGTTCGCGCCACACATCAAGTCGCCCTACGCCTATCCCCCCGAATCCATTCCGGAGGAACTGCAGGAGGAACTGCGCGAAAAGTTGCTTCACGTCCTGACCACGCCGGGTGCCGAAACGGACGAACCATCCGATGCGCTGATGCAACGCATGATGACGATCGGCCTCGCCGAGCCGGTCGAGGACGAGTTCCTGCCGCTGCTCTACGACCAGATCGGCTTTCGCCCCGAGACACCGCGCAAGGAACGGGCGGACCGCAAGCCGGCCGATCCCAACTTCAAGGTGCTGGTGATCGGCGCCGGCATGACGGGGCTTGCGGCCGGCGTGAAGCTGGACGAAGCCGGCTATACCTACGAGATCATCGAGAAGAACGAGGAAATCGGCGGAACCTGGTGGGAAAACCGCTACCCGGGCGTCGGCGTCGACACGCCCAGCCACTTCTACTCATTTTCCTTCGCGCTCAACCCGGAGTGGAACAACTACCACCCGCAGGGCAACGACATGTTCGCGTACCTGCGCCGGGTGGCGGACGAGTACGGCCTGCGTTCTAACATCCGCTTCAACACCACGGTCGAGACTCTGATCTGGGATAATGATGCCGGTGTGTGGAACGTCACGATCCGCGGCAAGGACGGTAGCCAGCAGGTGGTCCGGGCCAATGCGGTGATCAACGGCCATGGCCCGGTCAATCGCCTCAAATGGCCAGATCTTCCCGGCCTCGAAAGCTTCCAGGGCCCGCGCCTTCACACCGCCACCTGGGATACCTCGCTTGATCTCAAGGGCAAGCGCATCGCGGTGATCGGCACCGGCGCCAGCGCCGCGCAGCTGATCCCGGCGGTCGCCGATGACGTCAGCGAGCTTTATGTCTTCCAGCGCAGCCGCCACTGGGTGATGCCGAGCCCGGCCGGCGAGGACCTCGTGTCCGATGGCGTGAAGTACGCGATGCGCCACATCCCGCATTATCTGGAATGGTATCGCTTCCGTATCTACTGGTTCGCGGCCGACGGTCTTTACCCCAACGTGTTGCTCGATCCCGAGTGGCCGGCGGATTCGCCATCGGTTTCGGCGTTGAATGATGGCATGCGCAACTTCGCGCTCGGCCACATCCAGAGCACATTCGCCGATCGCCCCGATTTGCAGGAAAAGCTGACGCCGGACTTCCCGATTTTTTCGAAGCGCATCATCCTGGATCGCGGACCGTATTTCACGACTTTCCTGAAGCCGAACGTGCATCTGGAGCAGGCCGGCATCGAGAAGATCACGCCCACCGGCGTCGTGACCAAGGATGGCCGCGAGATCGAAGTGGACGTGCTGATTTGCGCCACCGGCTTCGATGTCGCCAATATGATGGGCAAGCTCGAGATCGTCGGCGTGGACGGCAAGCGACTGCGCGACGAGTGGGGCGTCGACGATGCGCGCGGCTATTTCGGGCTTACCGTTCCGGGCTTCCCGAACTACTTCCACACCACAGGTCCGAACAGCGCCCCGAACCACGCGGCCGGTCAGAACCTGATTTCTGAGCGGCAGGTGAACTACATCATCGAATGCCTCGATTGGATCAACGCGGAAGGCAAGACCGCGCTGCAGCCCAAGCAGGACGCGTTCGAAGCCTGGCAGGGCAAGGTCGACACGCAGATGGCCAAGATGATCTGGAGCCATCCGCGCGCTTACAGCTATTATAACAACAGCAAGAAGCGCAATTTCCTGTCATGGCCTTGGCGGCTGGTGGACTTTTGGAACGAGTGCCGGGGGCCGCGCAAGACCGACTTCGATCTGCACTGATCGGCGGTTACGCACATCGCGAATGAGAAGGGGGCCGATTGGCCCCCTTCTTTATGCAGCCAAGAGCCGTTTACCCACATGGCTTAGCGCAGTTGGTCGGTGTAGGTGTCCGTCCCCGGTATGGTGGGAATGAAGGGCGACGCGATGGCGATCGTGCCGATGCCGCTCGCTTCGATCGCCTTGGCAAGCGAGACATAGCGGTCTTCCCAGACCATCTTGGGATCCTCGATCGAGAAGCTCAGGAACACGGCGCGGTCTTCCGTCGCCACCGGCACGTCCTTGGGGCTGGTCGGATCAAGCGGCAGCGGCGATCCGCTCAGCGCCACGTCGCCGGGCAGGACCTGCGCCTTCAGGAACGCGGTCAAATCGGCGCTGCTCTTGCCGAGCTGGAGATCGACGATGAACGCGACCACGCCGCCGTACGGACGATCGAGCGCCAATTCCGCCGGCATGGTGCTGCCCGGCGCGTTGTACTCGGCGTCGTAGTTGTAGAAGCTCGTGTGGATGTGATCGCGCTCCTTGAACATGCGGCCTTGGGCATGAAGATCGTTCACCTGCTTGACCGCCCACGCGTCCCAATCCTGGTGATGCCCGTCCAGGATCCAGTAGAGCGCGAGATAGGATCCTTTTGCGAGATCGATAGAACCCGAGCCGAACCGCAGGATCTTCTCCGCTTTCGTGGCGACGTAGCGGCCGCCCGAAACCGTGTAGGCGCCGATCATGCAGCCGCTGTAGAAGTGATCGCGCTCGTACCAGCGGTTGTAGGCTACTTCGTAACCCGGTCGCGGTTCGACCATCGTGAACAGCAGCGAGCCAAGCCGGATGGGCCGGTCTTCCCGCCTGAGATCTGGGTTGCTGAACAAGGTTTCGCAGGTCGGCATTGCGGTCTCTCCTTTGGTGTCGCCGTCGTAAAGGGCGCTCGTTCCTGTCACGGTGCACGGCCGGTCAGGGCGCGGTAGGCGGGATGGCCGATGTCGCCGAGGATGTCGGCGTGGCGGGGCGCCCAGCCTAGATCGCGTCGCGTGCGCGGGCTGCGCGAGCGGCTGCTGGTGGCCATGCCGATCAGCGTCTCGAACTTGCCCCAGCGCCCGATGCCTTCGGCCAGGTCCACGCTGCGGGCGGTAAGGCCTAGGTCGCTGGCGACGGCTTGCGCCAGCGCCCGGTTGGCAAGCTCGCCCGTGACCGCGTGGTAGAGCGCGCCGGATGTGCCGCGATCGAGGGCAAGGCGATAGACTTCGGCCAGATCGTCAACGTGGACGTTGGAGTAGAGGTTCAGCCCTTCGCCTAGATAAGCCACGTCGCCGCTGCGTCCCGCATCGGCATAGAACATCCCCAGGTGGCCGCAGCCGCCGTGGCCCCAGATCATAGGTGGGCGGATGACGATCGCCCGCATCGCGCCGCTCGATCCAGCCTGACGCACGAGGGTCTCCGTGACTAGCCGAAGGCCTATGTACTTGGATGGAATGAACGGCTCGTCCTCGGCAAAGGCGTCCTCGCTCCACGCGCCGTCAGTGCGCTGCGACAGCAGGCCGGTGCCGCTGGTGAACAGGAAGGTATGGCCCTGGCCGGCGATCCCGCGCAGCAGGGCACACACGGTCTCGAACTCCTCTTCGAGCAGGAGCTGTGCGGCGTAGATCGTGGCGTCGTGCTCGCGCATGGCATCAATGATCGTACCGGGATCGGCGAGGTCGCCGCGTCGTGGCTCGGCCCCGCTCGCCGTGATCTGATCGTCGCCCGTGGCTCTGCGGCTCAAGCCCGAGACCTGATGGCCTGCGCCGACGAGATGGCGCACGATGTGCGAGCCCAGATAGCCGGTCGCGCCGATTACGAGAATGCGCATGTTCGCCTCCAACTGCGAGCAGCAGGATGAGCAAAGGCCCTGACGGTCAATCGCCAGGCGATGGCGTTCCGTCAGCCCGTAAACACATGCGCTGCGAGTTGAACGCCCTCGGGCTCGGATTGCCAGTGCCACGTCTGACACTTTACCCGACGGCAAAGTGTCAGAAGCGACAAAGGGAGCCTGCCGCCCACAATCAGCGCGAAAGGGGATTCACATCGTAGCGGCTTTGTGCTTGATTCAGTCCCGATATGTTTCACCGCACGATCACTTGCGACGACAGCAGCGGCCGGCATCAGGCAAGCCTCATGGCCTTGCTGGCGAAGCGGTGTTCACGCCCGCGCTACGCCTTCATGATGCTGAGCCTTTTGGCGGACGTCGCACGCGCCGACGGTAGCGCAGGACCCGTCGTGGCGTGCGGGGCCAGCGTGATCCCCTTGCGGGATTGGTTGTGCGAGGCGCTCAGCCCCTTGGCGGACAAGGACTCACGGCGCCAGGCGCTCGCAAGCCGGGCCGCCCGGGACCTCAAGGCACGCGGTGCCTGGCCGGATGATCCCGTGGAGGCCACGCGCTGCCTGGAGGAGGAAGTAAAACTGCGGGTGCTGACATCGGGAAAGACCAACGTGAGCCGCACCGTATCGGAGCTTGTGCGGGCGGGCCTGCTCGAGAGGTATTATCAAGGGTATTGGGTGGATCATGAGAACCGGGGCGCGCAGCGCCAGGCGATCTACACGCTGGCTGGGCCTGCAAGAATGCTGCTGCGGTCGGCAAGCCCGTCTGCGATGCACACGCTTGCGCCGCCATCACCCGGTACCGATCCTTCAACCAGGCAGTTGCAGCTGCTCTGAACGGAGGCTGAGGGTGGCCGGCCATCGCTGAACTGGACGCGCTCGCTTCAAGGGTCCATGGTGGCACCATGTACGGGACGAACGGCGGCGCCACGGCCGCCATCAATACATCAGGGTCCGGAACCCGCTCCGATGCCGTCGCGCCACGCAACCGCGTTGGTCGTCCGAACGCACGCGAAGCCGAGCGCAAGCACGAAGCCATGCTCGACGCCGCGCTCGAGGAATTCTCGCGCCACGGCTTCCACGGCGCGTCGGTCAGGGCCATCGCCGAGCGTGCCGGGCTGTCCACCCGCACATTGTACAATCGCTACGCCGACAAAGTGGCGCTGTTCGCCGCCTGCCTCGAATTGTCCGCGTTGCGCGATGCATGGACGCCTCACGAGCAGGACGGAACCTTGCACGATGCGCTGGTGCACTTTGCCCGGCACATGCAGACGCGGCTCAATCAAGAGCGGCAAGTACAACTTGCGCGCGTGATCTATCGCGAATGCATCAGCTTCCCGCAGCTCGAAGCGGTTTCCCGCGATCAGTACGAGCGCTTTCAGCTGGGGCCAGCGCGCGAAATCCTGCGCGCGCATGGCTTCGACGAGGAGCAGGCCGGCGAGCTGGCCTCGGTCTATGTGGCGCTGGTCTTCCACCGCTGGCAGAGCCGGGTCATCTATGGCGAGCGCCCCCTGACCTCGGCCGAGATCGAGCGCTTCACCGAGTCCGATACCAAGCTGTTCCTCAATGGCGCCTGCGCCCAGCGCGCTTCCACATAGAGACGTTTCCCGCGGCAGCGGTCAGTCTTGTACCGTGGCCACCGGCGGCAACCATTCGCGCACCACGTTCTTGAGCAGCTTGCCATTGGGATTACGCGGGAGCGGGCCGTCCACCAGGTAGATGTTGTCAGGCACTTTGTAATCCGACAGGCGCCCGGCGCAGAACGCGCGAAGCTCATCCTCGTTCGAGAAACCGGGCGCGACGACGAAAGCCTCCACGCGCTCACCCAGCACTGGGCAAGGACGACCGACGACGACGGCCTCGCGGACGCTGTCGTGCGCCATCAGCGTGTTCTCGACCTCGACGGAGTAGATCTTGAAGCCGCCGCGATTGATCATGTCCTTCATGCGATCCAGCACACGGAGGTAGCCCTCGGCATCCATGGTGCCGATATCGCCCGATCGCCAGTAGCCGGCGGTGAAGTTCTTTGCGGTGGCTTCCGGGTTGTTCCAGTAGCCAGGCGAGGTCATGGGACCGGCGATCCAGATCTCGCCCTGCTGACCGGGGGCACATTCCCGGCCTTCGTCGTCCATCACCAAGATCTCGGCATAGGGCAGGGCGCGGCCGACCCTGTCGGCGCGGCGGGGGCCTTCGCCAAGCGGCATCATCACGGCGGGAGAGGTGGTTTCGGTTGAACCATAGATGTTCACCAGCGTCAGATTGGGCGTCTGGCGACGCAGTTCCTCGACCGAGGTCTCGGGCATCGGCGCGCCGCCGTAGGCACCGACGCGCCAGAGGCTGAGGTCGTATCCGGCGTAGTTGGGTTCCATCAGACATAACTTGTACATGGCCGGCACCATGATCGCGAAGGTCATGCCCTCGGTCTGCGCCGTCTCCAGGAAGCGACGCGCCTTGAAGCTGCGCTGCATCACCACCTTGCCCGCGACATGCACGCTGAGCATCAGAACCAGGAGTATGCCCGTCACATGCGAGGCGGGGACCGCCAGGATCATCGCCTCGCCATCACGCAATCCCAGATGCGCCTGGCTGCCCATGCACCCGGTGACGATCCCCAGGTGCGTCAGGATCGCGCCTTTAGGCCGCCCCGTGGTGCCGGAGGTGTAGAGGATGCAGAACGGCCGGTCCTCATCCACCACGGATCGCTCCGGCAGGCTGTCGATCGCGGCGGCAGGCCCATTCCACGAAGCCGCCTCGGCCTTGTAGCGCCACCAGTGCCGTACCAGCGGCACCGTTGTCCGCGGCGGAAGCTGATCCTCCAACGCGTCGTCATAGATCACCGCCATCGCGCCGCTGTCTTCCAGCGCGAAAGCCGTTTCCAAGGCGCGCTGACGAATGTTCATCGGCACCGCGATCGTGCCGATCCGCGCGCAGGCGAGCAGCAGCGTGGTATAATCCGCGCGGTTTTCCAGCAGGATGCCTATCCTGTCACCGGCTTGCAGGCCGTGCCCCAGCAGCCGCGCGGCGCAACGCTCGACGCGGCCTGCGAGTACGGCATAAGTCCATCGTTCGTCGCCGTCGACAAGGGCGATTGCGTCCGCCCGCCGCCGCACCGCCGCGACGAACATGGCGTGGACGTCCGCCGGGCGATCGACATGGCAGGACACGACACGCCCGTGATGGGTTTCCTTGCGCAGGGTATGCTCGGCCATGTTGGCATTATCCTCTCACGACGGCACGCTGGCGATGCGGTTCGCTGTTAATTGCAACTTGCTTTGTCGTTATTAGCTTGGCAAGCGCCTTCCGGTGGAGGACGCAGGATGGCGGGTTCAAGCGAAGAGGGCGCCGCCCTGGCGCGCAAAGTCGAGGCTTTCGTTCGCGATATCGTGGTTCCGTACGAGGCCGATCCGCGACGTGACTCGCATGGTCCGCTCGACACCCTGGTGCTGGAAATGCGAGCCAAAGCACGCGATGCCGGCGTATTGACGCCGCACATTCGGGATGACGGTGGCCACTTGTCGCATCGCGACACCGCGCTGGTTCTGCGCGCGTCTGGCCTGTCCCCCCTTGGCCCGCTCGCCTGCAACACCAATGCGCCGGACGAAGGCAACATGTTCCTCCTCGGCAAGGTCGCCACGGTTGAGCAGCAGTCGCGGTTCCTCGACCCGCTGATCGCCGGAGGGGGCCGCTCCTGCTTCCTGATGACCGAACCGGCGGTGGATGGTGGCGCAGGCTCCGATCCGGGCATGATGCAGACGATCGCCGAGCGGCAGGGCGACGAGTGGGTGGTGAACGGGCGCAAGGCGTTCGCCACTGGCTTTGCCGGCGCGACGTTCGCGATCCTCATGGCCAAGTCCCTGCGAGAGGACGGCACGTCCGGCGCGACGATGTTCCTGGTGCCGCTGCCGCATCCGGCGCTGGTGCAGGAGCGGGTTATCGGCACCATCGACAGCTCGATGCCGGGCGGGCACGCGGTCGTGCGGGTGAACGATCTGCGTCTTCCCGACGAGGCGGTGCTGGGCGCACCGCATGAAGGCTTCACCTATGCGCAAGTGCGGCTCGCGCCTGCTCGGCTGACGCATTGCATGCGCTGGCTGGGCGCCGCGACGCGCGCGAACGAGATCGCGACCGAGTATGCGGTACAGCGCCAGGCCTTCGGCAAGTTGCTTATCGACCATGAGGGCGTGGGCTTCATGCTGGCGGACAACCTCATCGACCTCAAGCAGTGCGAACTGATGATCGACTGGTGCGCCGATGCGCTGGATGCCGGCGAAAGCGCGATCACCGAAAGCTCGATCGCCAAGGTCTCGGTGTCGGAGACGCTGTGCCGCATCGCCGATCGCTGCGTGCAGATCATGGGAGGGACCGGTGTCAGTCATGACACGATCGTCGAGCAGGTCTTTCGCGAGATTCGCGCCTTCCGCCTCTATGATGGTCCTACCGAGGTCCACAAATGGTCGCTTGCCAAGAAGATCAAGCGTCAGGCTCTGAACCGAGCGTAGGCAGCCGACCATGAGCGACATCGAACAGGACGCAGAAGCGCTCAACTCCGGCACGAGCGAAGTGCGCGAGGGGCACCGCTTCGACGAGGGCGCGTTAGCCGCCTGGATGCGGGAGAACGTGCCCGAGGCGCAAGGCCCGCTGACGGTGCGCCAGTTCAAGGGGGGGCAATCGAACCCGACGTTCCGCCTGCAGACGCCGGACCGCGCGTTCGTGCTGCGGCGCAAGCCGCCCGGCGCCACCACGCCCGGCGCGCACGCGGTTGATCGTGAGGCGCGGGTGATCGGTACGCTCGCCAAGGCGGGCTTTCCCGTGCCCCAGGTCTATGGCCTGTGCACCGACGATGCCGTCATCGGCAGCTGGTTCTACGTGATGGAATGTGTCGAGGGGCGCGTGTTCTGGAACTCGCGCTTCGAAACCGTTCCGGCCGAAGAGCGCCCCGCGTACTTCGACGCGATGAACGCGACGCTGGCGCAATTGCACAGCTATGATCCGGCCGAGCTCGGGCTCGATCATTTTGGGAAGGCCGGCAATTACTTCGAACGCCAGATCGCGCGATGGTCGCGCCAGTACCTGACCGACGAGATGGCCGGTCGCGATGCCAACATGGACCGGCTGATCGCCTGGCTACCCGCGCATATCCCCGCCGGCGACGAGAGCCGCGTCATCCATGGCGACTTTCGCACCGACAACATGGTGTTCCATGCTCACGAGCCGCGCGTGGCGGCGGTGCTGGACTGGGAGTTGTCCACGTTGGGGCACCCGCTGGCCGACTTCGTCAACCACCTCATGATGTACCGCCTGCCGCCGTCGATCCTGTCCGGCCTGGGCGGCGTCGACGTCGCGGCACTGAACCTGATGTCGGAAGACGCCTACGTCGCGGCCTATTGCTGTCGCACCGGTCGCGACGGCGTCGGGCAGCTTGGCTTTTATCGCGCGTTCGCCCTGTTTCGTCTCGCGGCCATCTATCACGGCATCAAGGCGCGTGCGATGCGCGGAACCGCGGCTTCCGCACACGCCGAAGCGCTGGCGGTGCAGTATCCGCTGCTCGCCCGGATGGGCTGGGCCGAAGCCGAAACAGCTTGAGATCAAGAGGACCAGTATGAAGACGCGCATTACCCAGCTGACGGGAACCCGCTACCCCATCGTGCAGGGCGGCATGCAGTGGGTTGGCCGCGCGGAATTGGCCTCGGCGGTCTCCAACGCCGGTGCGCTTGGCATCCTCACCGCGCTGACCCAGCCCAGCCCCGAGGCGCTGACCGCCGAGATCGCACGATGCCGCACGATGACCGACAAGCCGTTCGGCGTGAACCTGACGATCCTGCCCACCGCGCAGCCCGTCCCTTACGACGCCTATGTCGAAGCCATCGCCGCGTCGGGCCTCCAGGTTGTCGAGACGGCGGGCCGCAGCCCGGCCGAGTTCATCGCGCGCTTCAAGGCGGCGGGCATGAAGATCATCCACAAGTGCACCTCCGTGCGCCACGCGCTTTCGGCCCAGCGCGCCGGGGTCGACGCGGTCTCGATCGACGGTTTCGAGGCGGCCGGGCATCCCGGTGAGGACGACGTGCCGGGTCTGGTCCTGATTCCGGCGGCGGCGCGGGCGCTCGACATCCCGATCCTCGCCGCCGGTGGCATGGCGGACGGCCGTTCGATGGCGGCGGCCCTATCCTTGGGCGCGGAAGGCGTGACCATGGGCACCCGCTTCATGCTGACCCAAGAGGCGCCGATCCACGATGCGATCAAGCAGTTCGTGATCCAGGGTACCGAGCGCGACACGCGGCTGATCTTCCGCGGCTTTCGCAACACCGCTCGCGTGCTGCGCAACACCGTGTCGGAAGAAGTGGTCGAGATCGAGAAGCAGCCCGGCGCCACGTTCGAGGACATCAAGGCGCTTGTCGCTGGAGCTAAAGGGCGCGCGGCGCTGGAGAATGGCGATCCTGAAGGCGGCCTGGTCTGGGCCGGCATGGGCATCGGCCTGATGGACGATATACCCAGCTGCGGTGAACTCGTGAAACGGATCGTCCGCGACTGCCGCGACGCGCTCGCGCGCGCGTCCGCACTGACACAGGAGGCATGACCATGGTCTACCGCACCATCCGCTATGAAGTGGAGGACGATGGCGTCCTGCTGCTGACGCTCAACCGCCCGGACAAGCTCAACGCCTTTACCGTCGAGATGTGCGAGGAACTGGTCGATGCCTTCGGTCGCGCGAGCAACGATGACGCCGTGCGCGTCATCGTCGTCACCGGTGAGGGCCGCGCGTTCTGCGCCGGCATGGACTTGTCGGTGGAAGGCAACGTCTTCGGCCTGGACGAAAGCATGACACCCACCATGCAGGACTTGCGCGAACAGCCTGACGATCCTGCGTTGTTCAAGGGCGTGCGCGACACCGGTGGCCGCGTGGCGCTGGCCATGTACGATTGCCTCAAGCCGATCGTGGGTGCAGTAAACGGCGTCGCGGTCGGCATCGGATCGACCATGCTGTTGCCCATGGACTTTCGCTTCGCGTCAGAAAAGGCGCGCTTCGGCTTCGTGTTTGGGCGGCTCGGCATCACTCTGGAAGCCTGCTCCTCGTTCTTCCTGCCGCGCATCGTCGGGGTCGAACAGGCGCTCGAGTGGGCCTATCGCGCCGACATCTTCGACGCGGCCGAGGCGCATGCCAAGGGCCTGGTGCGCGCCGTGGTTCCGGCGGAATCGCTGCTTGACGAAGCCAAGGCGTTCGCCCGGTCGCTGATCACCGATCGCTCGCCCGTCTCAGTCGCGTTGATCCGCCAGCTGATCAATCGCAACGCGCCGATGGAAACGCCGTGGGATGCGCACCTGACGGAGTCACTGGCGGTGTTCTACACCAGCCAGCAGGATGGACGCGAAGGGGTGCGTGCCTTCAACGAAAAACGTCCCGCGCAATTCACCGGGAAGGCGTCGCGGATGCCGCCCTTCTTCCCGTGGTACGACCGTTCCTGAACTGGAGAAACGACATGACGATCACTCTGGAAGACAAGGCCGACATCGCCGAACTTATCGCGCGCTTCGCGCATTATTCCGACTTTGGTGATTGGGACGCGTTGGCCAAGCTCTACGTGCCCGAAGTCGAAACCGAGATGGAAGGCATCCCTCTTCGCTTTCGCGGGATCGACGAGCAGATCGAACACGCGAAGGTGTCCGACCAGCAGACCCAGGGCAAGAACCGGCACTACAACTTCAACCTCTTCATCAGCGAAGAGGATGGTTCGGTGCAGGCGCATTACATGTTCATGAACGTCAACGCGGGCGGGACGCCGATGTCGGGCCAGATCGTCGTGTCCGGGCGGATGCGTGATACTGTCGTGAAGACGGTCGATGGATGGAAGATCGCCGCTCGATTTGTGCGGTTCGACCAGGATGTGAACGTCACCGCCTGACGCTTCCCGCATCGATCATGGCAAGGCCGCGACCATCTCTGGTCGCGGCCTTGTTGGTTTTCAGGCTGATACGCCCGAGCGCGGGACGCGGCCTCAGGGCGTCAGAACGATACGCGTGCGTCCACGCCGTAGCTGATCGGCTTGTAGAACGTCGCGCCGGCGAAGCCGAGCGCGCCGAAGTCGATGCCATAGTTGAGCGTCCGCTTGTTGAGCAGGTTATCGCCCCATACGCCGACGTCGAGCGAGGATCCACCCACCTTGATGCTCTCAACGGATAGCCGCGCCTTGACGTTGGTGTACGGCGGCGAAGCCAGCTGTTCGTTGAACGGCGCGGTGTTGTCGAGCGCGTTGACGTAGAACTTGGTGCGGCGCGAATAGTCGCCGCGCAGGCGGATCGTCGCGTCGCCGATGGGGTGGGCGTATTCCGCGCCGATGTGCACCGTCCACTTCGGCGAATAGACCGGCCTCGCCTCGTCAGCCACGTCGAGTATTTGGTTGGTCGCCGGATCGCGGAAGAGGAACGTCTTGAAGTCGGTCTTCACGTAGCCGACCGAACCATCGATCTGGAAGCCGGTGAAGGGCAGGGCGGTCAGTTCCGCCTCGAAGCCGGACAGCCGCACCTTGCCGGCATTGACGATGAGCGAGGTGGCTCCCCCACTGCCGGCCGCGAACTGCTGCACCTGCAGATCGTCGTAATCGGTGATGTATCCGGCCAGGTTCAGGCGCAGGCGATTGTCGAGAAACTGCGATTTCAGACCTACTTCGTAGGCCTTGGCCTTTTCCGGATCGAACGGGTTGATTACGCCCGCACGCGGATTGATGCCGCCCGAGCGATAGCCTGTCGATAGGCGGCCATAGAACAGCACGTCGTCGGCAAGCTCGTAAGCGGCGGAGAGCAGGTACGAGAAGTTCTGGAACCCGACCCGGCCGCGCACTGTCGGATTGACGTCGCCGGCGATGTAGATGGTCTTGTCGTCAGTGGTGATGCGGCCGCCAACGGTCACTTCCAGCTTTTCGTCGAGGGCGGCGGGACGCCAGCTTGCCTGGCCGAACAGCGCCATCGATTGAGAAGTGCCGCCGAACGCCTGGATCGGATTGGCGTTCACGCCCACTGTGGCGAGGCCCGGATTGAGAGCGGCGATGCCATCGGCCACGGCCTGCGGAAAGCCCAGCGCGGGCAGGCCCGCGACCGGCGACAGGATCGTGAGCGCCTGACGGTTGAACTCCGATGCCTTCTCGTAGAAGTAATATAGGCCCACCAGGTAGCTGACATCGCCGACCTTGCCGAGTGCCTGCAGCTCCTGACTGAACTGCCACTGCTTTTGCGGCGCGTTGTTGCCCGTGTACGGCGTGACATCCTGGATCGAGACGAGCGTCGGCGAGGTGAAATCCACGACCGGTCCGCGCAGGACGCCGTTGCCGGACAAGTTCAGGATCGTGTCCTGGAAGAACTTGCGATAACCGGTGATCGACTTGATCGTCAGCTCGGGGATCGGCTCGTACGTCAGCGTCAATGCGTGGCCCTGGACCCGCGACTTGCTGGTGAAGCGATAGTCGCCATCGCGATCGGTGAAGCCGGCCTGCTGCACGGTGCCCAGGCGATCCGGGCTGACCTGGAACGGTGCGCCGCCGAAATTGGGCGATTGCGAATAGTAGTTCTGCGCCAGCGGCGTGGTCGCAACGACCTGGAAGAACGCTGGCGTGCCGCTGCGCTTGTCGTAGTCGAAGTTGTAGTTGACCGTCAGGTCGCCGAAGTCGCCCTGCAGGCCTAGCGCGAACGATGTGGCGTTGAGCGATCCCGGATCCTTGGACGACGGCGTCAGCGTGTTGTTGACGTAGCCATCACTTTCCTTGTGCTGCGCCGAGAACGACGCCTTGATGCTGTCGCCGATGATGTAGCCAGTATCGACGCGCGCCCGCGCATACCACTCGTTGAAGCGACCGTACCCCGCCTTTGCAGTGACGCCCAGGTCGTTCGCGGGCTTGCGCGAAATCAGCTGCAGCGCGCCGCCGATGGTGTTGCGGCCAAATAGCGTTCCTTGCGGGCCACGCAGCACTTCGATGCGTTCCAGGTCGATCAGATCGAAGACCGCGCCGGCGGCTCGGGCGAGGTAAACGCCATCGAGATAGACGCCGACACCCTGCTCGGACACCGAGGACGGCTCGTTGTTGCCGATGCCGCGAATGAAGATGCTGGCGGCGGACAAGCTCGATGGCTGCTGTTCGATGGTGAGGTTCGGCGCGAACTGGGGCACGTCGGTGGCGTCGGAGATGTTCTGGCGATCGATGAAGTCACCACCCAAGGCGGTCACCGCCACAGGCACGTTCTGCAGCGTTTCGGCCGAGCGGCGGGCAGTAACGACGATGTCGCCAAGGCCTGACTGACCTTGTTCTTGCGGTGCGGCTTCTTGCGCCTGCGCCACCGAACCATACGACATCGCAAGACCAGCGACGCTGGCTAGTAGAACGACCTTCATGCAAACCCTCCCCTGATCATCCTTTCAAAGCAGGATGATTCAGCTGCTCTTTACTGCTTCTGCACACGGGGTCTGCGGAAATATTTCCCTGTTGGTCAATTTTGTCTCGATGGGCTCCTTTGTCCCGTTCGGTTCTCGGCTATTTGCCTTTTTGGCTCAGCAGCATGGCAGCGGGGGTCTCCACCCGACGAGCCCGAAGGATAGTAACCACAAGCTGCGAGGGAACGTCGATGTCCGCGATCCAGCCCGGCAACCAGATAACCGCGGCGGCCGGAAAGGATGGTTGCTGCCATGACGTGACCAAGTCGATCGACACGCCCGTCTGGTTCTTCGCCAAAGCGCCTGCCCACTGCTTGGCTACCTGACGGAATTGCTCCAAGCCGGCGGTGTCGCGGAGCAGCAGGCAAGTGCGACGCCCATCGCTATCGGCTGGCGCGCCGGTGGAGAGCACCAGCTCCTCCGAGCCACCTGGCGCGATGCGGGTCCGGTCCATGAACCGGGCTTCATCCGCACGCATCGTCTCGCCGATCGGGCCATCCATCAGGCTTGCCGCTTCGGCGATGTCCTCGGACCAGAACTCGCTGATGGTGTCCCAGCCAAACGCGCCGGGATCGACGAGATGGTTTCGCACATATCGTGAGAACGGAAACAGGCCGACTGCCAGCGGCGCGTGATTGTCCTCGTAGTAGCGTTGGAACGCCTCGCGCGTGCTGCCGGGTTTGTGGACGAGAGCGCAAACGGATTTGTTCATGCGGCGACCTTTCGTACGGCTAGCGTATCGAGCAATCGCGCCGCTGCAGCGTGCGGATCAATCTGCCGTGTGTCGACAGCTTCGAAGACTGTGTCCGCGGCCATGCCGATCATGCGCGAGAGCAGGCCGTCGCGCACCAGCGCCAGGACTTGCTCGCGCGCGCGGCGGCTGTTCTGCCGGGCGAACTCGCCAGCCTCGCCCAGCTGAACCCGATGTGTCGCGATGGCATCGACGATCTCGGCCGCGCCTTCGCCTTTCGCGGCAACGGCGCGCAGCAGCGGAACCGCCGGCGCATCCGGCGGAAGCGCGGAGGCGCGCAAGTGCAGGATCAGCTCCATCTGGCGGTGCGTAGCGTCGTAGCCGTCGCGATCGGCCTTGTTCACGACGAAGATGTCGCCGGCCTCCATGATGCCGGCCTTTACCGCCTGGATCTCGTCACCCAGGCCCGGCACCGCGACGATGATCGTCGTGTGCGCGAGGTTCACCACGTCGATCTCGTCCTGCCCGACGCCAACCGTCTCGACGACGACGATGTCATAGCCCATCGCATCGAACACAAGCGCCGCATCATGGGTGGATCGGGACAAGCCGCCGGCCTGCCCGCGAGTGCCCAAAGAGCGGATGAAGACCCCGGGATCGACGGAGTGACGAGCCATGCGCACCCGGTCGCCAAGGATGGCGCCGCCGGTGAACGGGCTCGAAGGATCGACCGCGATGACCGCGACCCGCTTGCCGCGCCCGCGCCATTCGCTCACCAGCATGTCGGTCAGCGTGGATTTTCCGGCGCCGGGCGGACCCGTCACCCCCACGATCTGCGCCTTGCCGGTGTGGGCGTAGATGGCCGAAAGCAGCGTAGCACAGCGCGGATCACGATCGTCGAGCCAGCGGATGGCGCGGGCACCGGCGGCGATTTCGCCGTCGAGCAGACGCCGCGCGATGTCGTTCGGTTCTCCGCTCGATCGCGCCGCCATCAGGCGGCCTCCTCGCTTTGCTGCTCCTTCCACCACGCGTTCAGATAAGCGACGATGTCGCGCGTGTCCGAGCCCATGGTGAAGATGCGATCGACCCCGGCGGCTTCGAGCACCGGCTTGTCCTCTTCCGGGATCACCCCGCCGGCGACCAGCAGCTTGTCCTCTGCGCCCGCTTCACGCAGCAGCCGTGCAAGCTTGGGCAGGCTGCGCGTGTGACCGGCCGAAAGCGTCGAGATGCCGACGACATCGACATCCTCCTGGATCGCGGCGGAGCAGACCATCTCGGGCGTCTGCTTCAGGCCGGTAAAGATCACCTCCATCCCCGCCTCGCGCAAGGCGTGGCCGATGATGGTGACGCCGACCGTGTGCGTGTCCATGCCGAGCTTGGCGAGCAGGACCCGCAAGGGCCGCTGGTACGAAGTGCCCATGGCGTCAGATCCCCATCAACTGGCTGTCGGCGCTGTGCACGCCAAAGACGTCGCGCATCGCATTGCAGATTTCACCGTGCGTGGCGTATGTCTTCACGGCTTCCAGGCAAGGCGGCACCATGTTCGCGCCATCCCGCGCGGCCTGGCGCACTTTCTCCAGCGCGCTGTCGACGGCAGCCTGATCGCGCCGTGCGCGCAACGCGCGTACTTTTTGCACCTGTTCCTCTTCCATCGCATCGTCGAGCCGGAAGATCTCGATCTCGCGCTTCTCGTCCGCCTTTGCGAGGTGGTTTACGCCGACCCACTTGCGCCGGCCTTCCTCCAGGTCCTTGTTGCGCTCGTACTGTTCGCGGCCGAGCGCGCGCTGGAAGTAGCCGGTGTCGATCGCTTTCACCGCGCCGCCCATGGCGAAGATCTTATCCAGTTCGGTGAAGGCGGCATCCTCCATCTGCTTGGTCAGCGTCTCGACGTAATAGGAGCCGGCCAGCGGATCGATCGTCTCGGCGACACCGGTTTCGTGCGCGACGATGTGCTGAATCGCCGCGCCGACACGGATCGCGTTCTCCGCCGGCAGGGCGTGCGCTTCATCATAAAGCGGCGTGGTCATCGCCTCGCCCGCGCCACCCAGCGCACAAGCAGTCGCCATGATGCCGAGCCGGGCGATGTTGTTGAGCGGCTGCTGCAGGGTGAGGGCAATGGTGGTCGGCGACGTCATCATGCGGATGCGCAGCGCCTCGGGCCGGGTGGCGCCATAGCGTTCCTTCATCAGCCGCGCC
>Ga0182194_1000006_pt1 | contig 45509 bp, 51 predicted proteins | sample G5R1MG_34_FD_128377 | JGI IMG/M metagenome (GOLD analysis project Ga0182194, IMG submission 128377) | Switchgrass phyllosphere microbial communities from Michigan, USA - G5R1_MAIN_12SEP2016_LD1 MG | ecosystem: Host-associated > Plants > Phyllosphere > Phylloplane/Leaf | place: USA: Michigan...
GATCCGCTGTCGCTTGAATGGCAGTGCGACGGTCCGGTGTCATAGCTCGGAACGCTGTGTGAATAGATCGACAGGGGTGAGGCCGGGTTGAGCGGCGACAGCGGGTCCATGAGAGGCGACGGCGGCGTGTATCCGCTGTCGACCATGCCGGCCGCTGCTCTGGCCCTGCGCCTGTTCTCAGCCGCGACGTAGTTCTGCTCGCGGCGCGCCAGTTCCTTCGCGCGTTCTGCGCGCTCGCGCGCCTCGCGGCGGCGACGAAACCCGAAGGGGTCTGATAAAAACGATGTCATCCTGTGTCCCTCCTGCTGTCGCGGGGCGGCCGGAGCCGCCCCGATGGTTCAGGCCGCGCGGCTGCGCTTGCGGCCGGTGGCGGCGTCCTCTGTGGCCGCGACCTGCTCCTCGCCCGTGCTCGGGTGGCTGGTCTCCTGCGGCTCCTCGGGGACCGGCTGCGCGGTGTCGACCGTGACCTCGCCCGCCTGACCGGCGCTGGCGGCCTCGACGTCGGCCTGCGTCGGCTGCTGGGCCGCCTCGACGACGGCGGCCTCGCGGCTCGTCCAGCGGTGCTTGACGGACATCACGTCCGATTGCCCGACGAGGCCGGACAGGTCGTTCGCCGTGGCCGCAGCCTCGACCGCGTCGGCCTTGGCGCGGGTGTCGGACAGGCTCTTGCGGTCGACCGGGACGAAGATCTTCACGTCGAGGACGTAGCCGTGTTCACGCTTTGCCATGTGGGTGTGCTCCTGCTTCTCTGGTTAGATCCGGACGTCGTCGTGATCGACGCCGCCCTGTCCCCCGACCTCGCCCGTCTTCGGGTCGTGTGGCGGATCTCCTGCGACCGCGCTCGCGGTCTGAATGAGTTCGTCGAGGATCGGCGCGAGGGCTTCGGCCGCTACCGGCTGCAATCCCTTGCGGAACGCCGCCAGCGCCTCAGTCCCCTTGCCGGCCGCAGCCCGCGCGGACGCGAACATGCGCTCCTTGTTGCTGATGCGCGGCGCATCCTCGCGCAATACCTTGACCGTGAACGGCGACCGCTTCGACTTGGTTGTGGTCAAGAGCATGGTTAGCTCCCGCTCAATGTCGCTCATGTGGCTGATGCGAACGCCTCCGACTTGCATGCCGCCGAACATAACGGCTGGGTCATTGTAGAGCGTCATGCGACGGCCGACGTACAGCGAAGCGTCGATACCCCAAGCCGCAACCATGACGCGCCGCATAGATTTGCCGGGCTTGTACGGCTTGTTGTTGTCGCCCTCGAAGTAAACGGAAACGGGCTGATCGGCGTTGTTCGTGCCTGATACCTTCGTAATCGTGATGGTGCGCGGCCCGGCGATCAGATCGTCGGCGTTAAGTTGGTCCGACTTCGGGATGACGAACTTCGACATATCGACGCCGTTCATACAACCATCTCCTGCTCTGGCGCGCGACGCTCGGTCATCGGCGCGCCGATGGTGGCCTCGTCGTACCGGATGCGGGCTTGCTTAAGCCGATCCTCGAACGCGGCGGCGGCGTTCAGAATGGCTTGCTGAACGACCGGGTCCGCCTCGCACCGCATGACCGCCATAGGCAGGCCGGCAGAGTATGAGATCAGGTCGCACCAAGCGCGGCCCGTCACAAGCATGCCAGTCTGCACCTGCAAGATATAGTCGGCCGGCGTGGTGCCTTCGAGGACGTGAACGACGAACGTCTCGACTTGGTACTTCTGCCGGCGAGACTTCGCCTCGACGAGGCCGTCATCCCCGACGAGACCGTCAGGGCTGTACCCGATGGTGAAGCCCCATCCATCAACGGCAGGCCCATCTTCCGGCACGCCGTCGTTCGTGACGAACCCAACGCGCTCGACTGGGGCGTGGTGCTTCTCGTACAGGGCGACGGCGTCAACCTCGTCTGCCATGCCGCGAAGCATGTCATCGCTGATGTACGACGGCTCGACGTAGCGCGTGATCCGCTGCGCCAGTAGCTCGTACAGGTGCGAGCGCTCCTTCTCGTTCGACGCGATCTTGAGCGTCGGCGTGATGATGTGCTTCATCTCGGAAGCGGTGAGCAAGCCGCAGCGCGCGGCGAACCACTCGTCAGTTCCCTGAACGAGATCGTGATGGTAGCGGATCAAAGCCGCACCTCCACCGGGAGTGCTTCGTATGCGGCTATCAGCGCAGCCGCGAAGCTGCTGCCGAAGCGATACCGGAAGCCGTCCTCTCCTGGGGCGTCGATACGGCATACCCAAGCGCGAGCCCCTGAAGCACCATGCGCCCGCGTCGCCGCGACCTTGAAGCCACGGCGTTCGATCTCGTCAAGAATTTCCTGGGTCGTTTTCATCGCTGTTTCCTTCTAGTCCCGACCTCACATGAGGCGAACTTGCCCCGCGTGTCAAGTTCGCTTACGGTATCCGAACCGAAATTCAGGGGCGACGAGATGGACGAGTTCGACAACCCGGCCGAGAGGCTGTTCCAGTTGTTCGCGACGAACCGCAGGCCGACGCGAGAGGGCGCGGTGCGGAGGCGCAACAATGGGTTCACACGTTTTTGTGAACTCTCCGGCATCAACCCGACCGTGGCCTCGCGCTGGCGCAAGGGCGTGAACGGACACGGCAAGTCCTACGGTTCGCCCGGCGAAGTGCCCCCGCAGTACAACGATCGCGTCTTGCTGGCCGTCGACACGGCTGGCATTCCGCGCGACGTGCTGAAGGGTATTCTGAAGCCGGCGACGTGCGCGACGTGCGGGCGTGAGATGGGGGAAGTCTGATGCGCGTCCTTGTGGCATGTGAGTTCAGCGGAACGGTCCGCCGTGCGTTTCGCGCGCTTGGTCACGACGCCTGGTCTTGCGACCTGCTGCCGGCAGAAGATGGCGGGGAGCATATCCAAGGCGACGCGCTTGTTGCCGCCATCGGCGGCGCTCCTCTCAAGCCGGAGCAGCGGTTGTGGGAAGCGGGGTGGGATCTTGTTATCGCGCACCCGCCATGCACGCACCTTTCAATTAGCGGGGCGAGATGGTTCAAGGATAAAAAGGAGGAGCAAGAAGAAGCACTGCATTTTGTGCAAAAGCTTATGGATCTTCCTTTCAAAAGAATAGCAATCGAAAATCCGGTTTCAGTTATATCATCAAGAATAAGAAAACCAGATCAGATAATACAGCCTTGGCAATTTGGTCATGGCGAAACAAAAAAGACCTGCCTTTGGCTAAAGGGTCTGCCAAAGTTAGTTGCAACAGATATCGTTTCAGGGCGTGAGCCTCGTATCCATTACGCGCAGCCGGGGCCTGACCGTTGGAAGGAACGGAGCCGAACTTACTCGGGTATTGCTAAGGCTATGGCAGAGCAGTGGGGCGCGACCGATAATGCTTGACACGACAGCGCCGCAGGAGATCCGGCTCCGCGAATACCAGCTTGAGGGGGTCGACAAGATCCGCGCCGCGCTCCGGCGTTCGAGCGCCGTCCTGTTTCAGGCCCCGACCGGCGCAGGCAAGACGCAGGTCGTCGCGTACATGATGAAGGCCGCGGTCGCGAAAGGCGGCCGCCCTTGGTTCATCATGCACCGCGACTTCCTCGTCGATCAGACGTCCAAGACGCTCGCGCGCGTCGGCGTAGACCATGCGTTCATCGCTGCCGGCCGACGCTGGAACCCGTGGGCCGACGCGCAGGTGTGCGCCATCGACACCCTGCGGACGCGCATTGAGCGCGTTCCGAAGGATCGGCTCCCGACCGTCGTGTTCGTCGACGAGGCGCACCATAGCTGCGCGGGCACCTGGTTAAAGGTCCTGCGGTGGCTGGTCGATCAGGGGTGCAAGGTCGTCGGCGTATCCGCCACGCCGGAGCGACTAGACGGTAAGGGCCTCGACGAGTTCTATCAGGAGATCGTTCTCGGCCCGTCCGTCGAGTGGCTGATCGGCGAAGGGTTCCTGTCGCGGTACGTGGCGTTCGCGCCGTCCGCCCCGAACCTCGACGGTATCGGGTCGCGCGGCGGCGACTTCAAGACGGACGAGATCGCGGCCGAGATGGACAAGGACACGCTCGTCGGGGACATGGTCGGCCATTACCAGCGGCTCGCCACCGGCAAGCGCGCCGTCGCGTTTGGCGTGACCATCGCTCATTCGCAGCACATGGCCGCGAAGTTCCGTTCTGCCGGCGTGTCGGCCGTCCATATCGACGGGGGGTCGACGTGGGACGAGCGCAAGAGCGCGGCTGTCGGCATGGCAATTGGGGAGATCGACGTCATCTGCAACGTCGGGCTCTTAGGCGAGGGGTACGATCTGGCGGCGCAGGCCGGCAGGGATGTGACCATCGAAGCCGTTATCCTGGCGCGGCCGACGCAATCGCTCGCGATGTACATGCAGCAGGTGGGCCGCGCGCTGCGGCCGAAGGACGAGCCGGCGGTCATCCTCGACCACGCCGGGAACGTCATGCGCCACGGCCTGCCAGACGACGAGCGCGCCTGGACTATCGAGGGCAAGAAGAAAGCGAAGAAGCTCGCCAGCGCTCCGACCGCGCCGACGCCGCGCGTGTGCCTGTCCTGTTTCGCGCAGTGCCGCGCGGGCTCGATCAAGTGCTCCAACTGCGGCGAGCCGTTCGGTGGGCCGGAGCGCGTCCTCGACGAGACCGACGACGAGCTTGTCGCCGTCGACCCGAAGGAGCTTCGCCGCATGCGGGCCGCGCAAGAGGCTGCGTGCCAGACCATGCTTGATTACGTGGCGGTCGGCCGGGCTCGCGGGTACGAGAAGCCGGAAGCCTGGGCGCGGCATGTGTGGGAGGCGAAGCAGAGGAACAAAGACCGCGCGCCACGCTGGCGCGAGGAACAGGCAGCGGCGATGAGGAGATAGCGAGATGGCGGTCTATGTCGACGACGTCGAGCACGGCTTCGGCCGCATGAAGATGTGCCACTTGTGGGCCGACACCTTGCCGGAACTTCTGGCGATTGTCGACCGCATCGGAGTTCAAAGGAAATGGATACAGGGGCACCCCGAGTTAAGCTTTGGCAAGCACAAGGCCGCGTCGTGGGTACACTTCGATATTGCTAAGGCGAAGAAGTCCCTCGCGATCCAGGCAGGCGCGGTGTTGACGGATAGATACGGGCCGCTCGAACACTGCGCTCGGCTTGACGCCGAAAGCGGTGACGAGGCCCGCATCGCTAGGGGGGAGCGGCGTCTCGCCATGATAGCGAGCGCTCGCAGCGGGAGTTGCAGCGCTGATGTCTGAAAAAGATCTCATGAACCCGCTACTGCTCCGCGCGAGCAAGGCCGGGCACCGCTGGTTCCGGCAGAACGTCGGCGTCGGGTGGGTCGGCAAGCTGCTGCGCAAGACGGAAGAGACGGTGACGCTCGGGAACGCGCGTCCGCTGCATGCCGGCCTCTGCGTCGGGTCCGGCGACATCATCGGTTGGACTCGGCGCGAGATCACGCCGGAGATGGTCGGGCAGACGGTCGCGGTGTTCACGTCCGTCGAGATCAAGCGCGGCCGGACCGCGACGACGAAGGAGCAGACGGCGTTCTGCGAGGCTGTCCTCGCGGCAGGCGGTATCGCGGGCATAGTGCGCAGCGTCGAGGAAGGCGAGGCGCTGTTTCACCAAGGGGGCGGGGCATGAGTAGACGGATGGATCGGGAAGGCGTGACCGATGGGGACGTCGGGCGCATATTGAACAAGCGGTATTGGGCCGAACAGAAGCGGCGCGGTCTTGATAGCCAATGGTGGGTGCCATTTACTACTGCGCAAGGGTTCGCAGAACTTAACCGCGCGTCGTGGCATCGCGTGTACCGTTTGTGGGTTTTGCGCGACTTAATATCTCCGTACGAGCGCAAAGAGAACTTCCGGTATGCCGGGCTTGCTCTCGCCGCTTCTCGGGCTTGCGACCGCCCTGCGCTACCCTGAAACGAAAGACCCGCCGGTGCGGGGGCATCCGGCGGGTCTACTTCCAGGGGGACTAGAAGAGGGCTCTAAAACCCTGGCGTCTTGCTTACGCGGCGTTCTTCTCTCGGTCAAGACGGACCGCCTCGCGAATTACAGCCTCGTGCTCCTGCATGAACGCCAGCGTCGCGCGGACGGATCGCATCACGTCTAGTCGGTACTCCGTCATCCGCTCGTCTTCGTACGGCGGGCCGAACATGCGGGACAGGCGCGGCTCTAGCGCGTCGAGGGTGCTGATCTGGTTCGTGAGGCTGTGCTTCACTTCTCGACCTTCCGATATGCTCGAACCTGAACCTGCCCGACGCGCTTGCGAAAACTCTCGTACCCGCGCGCTTTCAGGTGGGCGACGACGCGCTTCTCGTGCTCGTCCCGCTGCATGTGAACCGGTAGTTCTAGGATCTTGGTCATAATGACGCCGGTCGTTATCAGCGTGCTATCCAGCGCCGTCGACAGGTACTCGTCGATCCGGTGCGCCCACGGGTCATCCGAGTAGCGGAGCGCCTGGACGGCTGCGGCGTGCTCGACTTCCTCGCCCTGCAACCACCAGGGCTCGCCCTGGCGGTACAGGTGGACGGCCTCGGCCCATAGCTGATCCCGGTCGCGAGTGAGGCCGGCGATGTCGATGTCGCCCTTGACCAGCACAGGCCAGAACCGGCGGGCTCCGGTCGCATCCTTGAGGTATCCGCGCCCGCTCGGGTTAACGGTGCCGGCCAGCACGCAACGGCGCGGCATGTCGACAACGATCTTGCCGTACGGAAGGCGGATCGCGTCGACCTTGCGCGCGACCCATTTCTTGATCGTCTCGGCGTCGGCTTTGTTCAGTGCGTCGAGTTCTGCAATCTCGACGATGACGTTACCCTGTAGCTGCATCACGGCGTCTTTGCTGCCTATGTCTCCCACGTCGTCGGTGAAGAAGCGCTCGCCGTTCATCGTGCCCAAGACTTCGAGGGCAGTCGACTTCATCTTGCCTTGCGCACCCTCGATGATGAGCATGTTGTCGACCTTCTCTCCTGCCGGCTTATCCGACAGGTTCCGCGCCACGGCGGCGATCAGCCAACGCATGCCGAACGCTCGCTCGACGCCGTGGTTCGACATCGCGACGCCAAGGTACTCGGTAAGCCAAGGCGTGACGCCCTCACCGCCCTGTACGCGCGGGACGCCGTCCCATTCGAGACCGGACAGGTAGTCGCGGACCGGGTTGAACTCGTTCGCCTGCGCCGCTGCCATAGCGGCGATGCCTGCCGATGAGTGGGTCGGTTGCAGCCCGCACTTCTCGAGCCACGACATCGCCATCGTCGTGTCGTGGTCTCCGAACTTGCGGATCGACCATGCCCCCTTGCCCGCCTCCCACGGCGGCCGGCGCATCAACATCGCCTGATGCGCGAAGCTGTTCTGCGCGAGTACGCCGCGCATCTCGTCGTGGTGCGTGAGCATGGCGACGAAATTTGTCATGAGCTTGGGCTTGGGGGCGCTGTCCTCGGTCAAGATCAGGTGCCGCCACACGTCACCCGATATGCGTTCGGACGGCCCGGTGTCGGACGGCGGCTTGCGCTTCTTCACGGGGAGCGGGACGACGTTGTCGGTTGTTCGCATCTCGACGTGCGTCTCGGGCTCGGCAGGCGGCGCGCTGAACCGGGCGTCATCTTCGCGAGGTTCGTCCGTAGCGGCCTCCGGCTCTGCCGGCGCTGCTTCGGCCGTCTCGTCCGCGAAAGGCCACAGGCGGGCGCGTGGGCGAGCCCAGGCGACGCACTCCTTCGTCGACCAGCCTTCCTCTTCGGCGTCGGCGATGTCCCAGCCCTTCGGCTTGTCCTCGCCCGGACGCTCGATAACCTTGACCGTACGTGCACCTGCGGCCGAGACGAGGCCGGCAAGCTCGAGGGCGCACTTCTCGCCCGGCTCGTCGTTGTCCGGCCAGATGATGACCTCGCGCCCGGCGACGTGGCTCCAATCGGTCTTGCCGACGTTCTGTGTTCCACCAACCCACGCCAGCGGGACGATCCCAGGCAGCAGTCGAACGGCGGCGTCTACCTTCTTCTCGCCCTCGAAAATCATCACCTGCGCGGACGGCTTAAGCGCCAGCCGCTCGACGCCGTACGGCCGGCGTCCGCTCTGCGCCATCGGCCGGTGACACCAGCCCGTCTCGCCTGTCTGCGTGTTCTCGCACCATAGGATGCAGGGCGTAATCTTGCGGTCCGGCAGGTCGACCCGCAACACGTACCCGATCAGGCGGCCTTCTTTGGTGCGGTAGGGGAACACCATGCTCGGGACGTACGCCGTGACCGGCTTGTCGACCCGCTTCGGGTTGAACAGCGGCGGCGTCCTCTTGCCGGCGTTGATCGCGGGCGCGTCCTCGGGCGGCATCTTCGCGACCCACGCCGCATAGAAATCGACCCTGTCGATGGATTGCGAGGCCGGAGCGCGGTCGCTGCCGGTGCGCTTGCCGTTTAGGATCTTGCACGCCTCGACGAACTCGACGCCGTCCCATTGCTCAACGAACTGGATCACATCGCCGGACACGCCGCAGCCCTGGCACTTGAACTCCTGCGTGCCCTTCCCGCCTTGGTAGATCTGGAACGACGCGGTGTTCTCGCTGTGGAAAGGGCAACACGCGATCCACTCGCTGCCGTCGCGCTTAATCGTGATCCCGCGCGTTGGGAGATAGTCGGACAGGGCGACGTTTCGCCTGATCTCGTCTGTGTCGAACTTCGCCACGTCGCCCCGCCTGTCCCCTGATCGTTCGGATTACGCCTCTTGTGCGCGATCAGGCAAGCCAAGCCGCCAGCGCCATGCCGGACGCGCCGAAGAACGCGACGGCGAGGCAGATCTTCTCGACGGCATCGAGCCGGCAGGGTTCGAGGCGCGCGTCGATGGTCGCCTCGATAGGGTCGTAGCGCTCTGACAGGTCGATGAACTGGCGGTCATAGACGAGCTTGCGCGTGAACTCGCGCTCGTCGAACAGAGGGGCGTAGTTGTGGTGGGTTTCGGTGGTCGTCATCTCTTGATCCCCTGGGCCTGCTGCCGGCACTTCCGCGCCTTGTCCTCGTACAAGATGGCTCGCGCGATACACTCGCCGCGCAAGCCGGGTGTTGCCGCCCTATCCGCTCGACGGCGCTGCGCTCGCGCCGCTTCTGCGTAGTGATCCGCGTCGGACAGAAGCCCTTCTCGGAACGTCGGCTTGTTGAACATCCGCTAACTTGCCCCGCGTGTCAAGTTCTCCCCCGTCTTGGGCTTCTCCTGGCTGGTAAGGGCGGCGCGGGCGGGGGCGCGCGACAGGCTCGCGATCTCGAGGACGGCTCGCGCAAGAGACTGCATCAGGTCGTCGTTCTCGGCTCGCAGACGAGCGGTCTCGGCTTCGGCGGCTTCGGCGCGCTGCCATTCGGAGCGAGCCTGCGCCTTGATCTTTTCGATTTGCTCGGCAGGGTGCGGGTTCAGGTGGAAGCTGTAGCTGCCGAACGAGTTGTTGCAGAGCGCGACGGCCTCGCGCGCCGCGTCCCGCTCTCCCGTGAGGCGGGCGATCTCCGAGGCGGCCTTCCACGACAGTGTGTTCTCAGTATTCATAGCCTCGTAGTGAGGGCCATGTCGCATGTCGGTGAAAAGCCGATGCGCGGCGGCCTCCTGCTGCGCTGCCTCGCGCAACTGTTCAAACAGGCTCGGGCGCGCCACCGCCTCGCGCACCGCCTCCGAGACGGCCGGGGGTGTGGGGTTCTCGCTCATGTCACAACCCCGGCAAGCTGTCGTAGAGATCGGCTTCGGCTTTCGTGGTCCGGTATTTTGCCGGTGCGCGGTCAATCGCATCGTCCGCGCACTCAGGGCACACACCGCATGCGAACTCCTCAAGGCAATCCGCACGAGTGCCGCCGTACTGCTTGCGCCGGGCTCGGCATTGCTTGGCGCAGAGCTTGAACCACTCGTCTTCCGGCATGACGACAGACGTCTTATCGCCGCTCACCGCCCGCCCTCCCGATCCGCAGGGACGGGGGAAAGTGCTGGGCACCAATCCGGTGTCGTGCTCAGAACAGACCAATACGCGGTGATGCTCTTACCGGCGGATGCAGAGCATTTTGCGCTCGTACCGCTGTCCAAGTCATCGTTCTCGCCCATAAAGGACCAATCCTTCAGCGCGAGTGATGGGCACCCCTCGCACGTCTGCCGGCTCGTCGTGATGGTGCGGGGTCCGATCGTGCCCTCCTGGCTCGTCCCGTCACCCTGCGTCGTGCTGTCGGGCGTGGGCGGCGCGGGGGTGGCGGCGAGACGATCCTGCTCCTCAAGCCAAAAGGCGTTGAACGCCTCGTTCGCGTAATCCGACCAGCGTTTCTCTTTTGGCTTCCGGTCAAAGGCGCTGGCGGCATTTGCGCCCTCGTCGAACGCCTCGCGCAGGAAGTCGACAAGCCACATGCCGCCCCGGCCCGCCTCGGTCCCGGTGGGCTGATGAGCGAGTGCGGCCAAGAACCCGGCCTGAAACGAAATGAAGCTAGGGCTCGCATAGCCAACCTCAGCCTTCCATTTCTTGAAAGCCTGAAGCGGCTTCATCCCCTCCCGCTCGTCCGCCTTGTCCGGTGCCTGGGCGGAGGTGAGAGCCACGGCGACTGCGCGCCAAGACTGCCGGTACTCCTCTCCGATCTCTAGCCAGCCCCTTACTTCGATATTAGCGTAGAATGCCTCGTAGGCTCGCTGTGCTACGGCTTCCACCCCTCCCGCATGATCCGGTCGAGACGGAGCGGCTGCGATCAGGGCGGCGCGCATGTCCCTGAGCGACGTCTCAAGAGCGGGACCGAGAACCTCGCGCCAGTTCTCGCCGGGGTAGAAAGCGTCCATCGCAGCGTGAAGTTGCTGATCGGTCGGCTGGTTATTCGTGCTCATGGTCATATCCTCTGGTCCCCTGATGTTTATTCTGGGCGGCCCGCAAGACCGCAGTATCCGTGGTTGCCGGCGATGTCGGGCCTATCCCTGCGCCAGCGCCAAGCCATGCAATCCGAGGCAATGCAGGTGCCTATTGGGAGGCTGTCCTCTTTCCTATTCGCACCAACAAATTGGGTAGTGCCCGCCGGGATTGACGCGGGCTTAACCTGACGTGCGGCGTGGCACCATTTTCTCTTCGCTTCGGCTTCGGTCGTCATCATATCCTCTGGTCCCCTGTGATTTTCAGAACGCGGCGCTCGCGTCGCGTGGCGGATCCTGCTGAGACCGGGCCGCTTTTCACGCGCTCGATCCGGTCGCTGATCGCCTGCGCGTACCCGTCGAGGACAAGCTCGTCGGCTGCGGCAAGCATGGCGGGCTGATCGGCTGTGATGACGACGAGCCCGCTATCCTCGATCATTTTCTTGACCCGGCCCTTGGCGCGCTTGATCGCGAGCGGGTCGATGTCCTGCGGTCGCTTCTGAACCCGCTTGGCAGTGGCGGGCTCGTAGTCCTTGCCGGCAAGCTGCTGGAACAGGGCGACCGCCTCTCGCTTGGTCTCGTCCGTCGCCCGGCTGTGCGGGTGGTTCAGGGTCTTGAGCGTGCGGAACGCCGCCCGCTTCTCCTCGGCCGTGAGTTCCCGACCTTCGTTCACCAGGGCGCGGATCTGCGCGAGGTTCAGGCGCTTGCGTCGCCCGAGATCTGTCGCGGCTGACCTCGGCGCGTTATCGGCCTGTAGCTTTCGACGCGCTCGAACCCGATGGCGTGTAGAAACGCGGGCTCCGGCGGTTGCCTGCCGGACAGGTTGTCCGAGACGTACGAGCACGACAGGCCCGTCCTCTCCGCGAACCGGGACTGATTTCCAATCTCCCGGATTCTCCTTCGCGCTTCTTTCAGCACTTCTTCTCGCGTCATCATATTCCACCGATTTGGGGATAACCCGATCAGCGATAGCATCCGCGAACCCGCAGGACAAGCGGTCGATCTCGTACATATCGACCCTGCGGATGCCCATGAACTCCAACAGGACGGGGCCGAGCCGCGTCTCGCCACGGATCGCCAGCGATAGGGTTGCGGCGCTGATCCCGAGGGTTTCCGCCGCGTCCTCGTCGCTGTCGTACGTGTCCGCATACCGCTGGATCAGGTCCGAAACCTGGGCTCGGGTCAACAAGCCGGGGTGAGTAAGGTGAGACAATGGTTTTTTCCTAAAGCACGTGTTCCGAGACGCTTCTCACGTGTAAGCGAACACTAAAACAGGTGTCAATCGGTCCGGTTTCGCTTCTCACGTGTCCGTCTGAAACCTCCAGGTTTGCTAAAGTTAGCGCGGCTGCACAGAAATTCGCTCGCAATCGCAGTGTCTTACGGGAGAAACCCAGTCTTTGTGACATCGCCAAACCAAAGTATATATAGCGCGAACTACACTTTTAGAAATGCAACTCAATAGTCGCGCGTGATATGTGAGATACCCAATACCTCTAAAAGTGTAGTTCATTCCCCTAGGATTTTACAAAACACTAACTCACTTGTCACAGAGTATAAGTTATTGAGAAATATGGGGTTAAATTGAGAGGGGGTGAGACAGCAGTGTCACAAAAGGGGGTTTTTGGGTTTGACTAAAACAGCTAGGAATACGGTCCCAAACCGACCAGACGGTCGGTAACGCTCTGTTGACACGATGGGCAAGTTATCGGAGGGTGGGGTTTCTGTTGGATAGGGGGATGGGATGAAGTGGATTGTCGGTGGGGCGCTCGCGATGATGGCTCTGCCTATCGTGTGCGTCGGGGCCTTGTGGATTCTCGGCTGGATCATGCGGAACAGCGGCATCCCGGCCGAGGCGTGGGAATGGATCTGGCCGTTCGCGGTCCTTGCATTGGTCGGCGCGTTCATGGGCAAGTTCGCCCGCGACGCATACGGTCGCCGCTGATGGAAAGCGCGGGCGGCCGAGTAATCATAGGGGGATGAGATTCAAGCAAGACGGGTCGACAAGCCGCCTCATGGATCGCAGCAGTTGATTCTTGGGCCGGACTGGATGCGGCGTATCTGCCGTGGGAGTGGCATCAAGACAGAGCCGGGGCAGTGGGTGTTTGCCAAGCTGCCCGCGCTCGGTTGGACATACGTCATGCATCAATGGGATTTGTGATGGAAACCGGCGGCTGGAACTATGCCAAGCGGCTCGGGTCGTGGTCTGCGCCGGTTGTGCGGCAGTTGTTCGAGGGGGAGGCGGCAGAGAGATACCGCTACTGCCAACTGAACCTGTGCGAGCGAGGGCGCGCGAACAGGACCGGCATGCCCTGCCGGCCTGTCTGCGAGCTTGCCGTCGAAGCTCGGCTGCGGGCGCTTGGTACGGGTGCGACTAGACCTAAGAGGGGGATGTGATGAACGAGAACGAGATTGATCCGGGCGAAGTCGTGTACGCCTCGTGCCATGAGGTCGGGTGCATGTATCGGAACAGCGGCGAGCCCGCGTGCCGTGATCTCTGCGAAGGTGCCATCCGTGCCCGGCGCGTGTACGGGCTGCGCATACCGGCTCGCCCTCGCAACTCTGCCGGCGTCGCCACCATGGCCCGCCTGATGCAACGCACGCGCGACGAGCGCGACTTCGGGGGAGCGGTCGATGAGGATGCGTGAATGGTGGTCCAATATTGTAGTCTGCGAGGGTGCTGACGGTCTGTTGTATGGGGAGCGAAACCCGGTGCGGTTTGATACACGCGCCGACGCCCGCGTTGCTTTGAGCGGCAATCGCAACTCGAACCGCTTCCGCGTCCATGTCAAGCTCAAGCCGGAGGGCGCGCCGAAAAGGTACAGCGACGCGCTTGACCGCTGGATGTGGGAGCAGCACAGCGATATCCGTCGCGCATATCCTCTGCGATGATCCACCTCGACCCATTCGACCCGCGCGACTGGCCGGTGCCGCAGCCCGAGGACGTCTGCTTCATCAGCCTGTCGTCGCGGATCGACTGCCACGCCATCGTCGACCGCGTGGATTACGAATGGGCGCTGTCGGTCGGGTCCGGCCTATGGTGCCACACGTACGGCTCTGGCGATATGTGCCCTGAGACCGGCGTCATGCAGCGGCCAGACGGCATGTACGCGCGCAAGACGGTCGGCGGGCGCACGCTGTTCCTGCATCGCGAGATCTGCCGCCGCGCGCACGGCGAGCCGCCGCTCGATAACTACATGGCGGACCACCACAACGGCCACACGCTCGATTGCCGCCGCGTGAACCTGTCGTGGGCCACGCGCTCGCAGAACGCCAAGAACGTGCCTGGTACCAAGCTGCGGGAGGCGAACTTGCGCAGGGTAGGCCGTTCGTTCTAGGGTCTCGACGTTCGCGGTTATCGGATGTTGGCCGCGAGCGGATGGGTTCGGAAGCCCTGGTGATATCCTCCCTTGACTGGCCCGCCGGTTTGACAGCCTCGGCGGGCCTTTTCTTTTGCGCGCGGCGTTGGTAGTTTGCGAGCGCTGGTGGTTTCTCTGAATAAGCCGGCATGCGGAACGTCCCCACCGGCCATACCCGGTCCTAGTTGCCGGGAACGTGCCCTCAAGGCATCCCCGCACTGAGCCCCGGAAATGCGTTCGGACGCGCCGGGGCTCTTTCACGTTCAGGGGTACACATGGCCGACGCATCGCCGCTCGACGGCATCGAACACGAAGAACTCCTCGCGACCCAACTCGTCGTCATGCCGGAGCGCCATCGCCGGTTCATCCTGGCGTACCTGCGCACGAACAACGTCGCCCGCGCCTACCGCGAGGCCGGGTTCGAGGGAGGCGGCGGCAACCGGCTGATGCAAGATCCGAAGGTGCGCGAACAGATCGCGTTCTTGCAGCAAGAGCGCCTGCGCCGCCTACAGGTAACGCCGGAGCGGATCGAGGAAGAACTCGCCAAGATCGCGTTCGCCAGCCTCGGCGCGGTCATGCGCGTGCAAGAGGACGGGACGGCGTACCTCGACTTGAGCGAGGCCGACGACGTCACCCTTGCCGGCCTGAAGTCGTTCAAGTGCGAGATCGAGCACAAGCCGGGCGACGACCCCGACAACCCGAAGATGGTCCTCAAGATGGAGGCGCATCTCTGGCCGAAGGTCGAGGCCCTTGGCAAGCTCGCGCAAATCCGCAAGATGATCTCGGGCGAGACCCAGGTCTCGGTCACGGTCGACGTTGCGGAAGAGATCCGCAAGAAGCGTCGGGAGCGCGCGGGGTTGGACCCTGCGCCGGCACAGGGGGACAAGGCATGATCGCGAACCAGGGCGGGACCATCCTCGCCATCAACCTCGAGGGGCGGCAGGTGCTTTTCCAGGGGCCGGACGGCAAGAACCAGATCTGCGACATCAAGCAGTGGTTCGGGTTCGCGGGCGCGCCCGTGTCGACGCCGGAACTCGCCGTGTCGTTCGCGTTCGAGGTCGACGGCTTCGACAAGAACGGCGTGCCCGTGACGCAGCGGTATGACGGGCAGATGCAGGGCGTGGGCGAGCCGATCCCGCGCTCGCCGGATGGGACGTTCGGAACCAAGGGCGGGCGGCGTCTGAACGACGACGTCCAGGCGAACTACGGCAGGGAAGGAATTGTGCAGTGAAGAACGAGCAAGACATCGAGGTCGAGATCCAGGCCAAGGGCAAGACGGCTCCGCGCCTCACGCCGGCCGACATCGACGCGGCCATTTCAGGCGAGGCGTACCACGTATTCCCTGGAACGACCTTGACCGTTTGCGCCCTGACACTGCGCAACGGCTTCGTTGTGACGGGCGAGAGCGCTGCGGCGAGCCCCGAAAACTTCGACGAGGAGATCGGGCGGAAGATCTCGCGCGAGAACGCGCGGAACAAGATATGGGCGTTCGAGGGGTATCTCCTGCGCGAACGCCTGTCCAAGCCGGAGCCTGCGCCGCCTCCGCGCGGCGACATCGGCCACGCTGAAGCGTGAGCGAACTCTCCGACCGCGATCTCGCGCACGACATGGCGGACCTGTGGGATAATCCCCTCGGGTTCGTCCTCTACAATTACGGGTGGGGCGAGGGCGAGCTTCTGCACCATCCGGGGCCGGATCTCTGGCAGGTCGACTTTCTCGACGAATGGGGCCAGCAGATCCGCGAGCGTGGCTTCGACGGGTCGCGGTCGGTCCGGCCGATCCGGTTCAGCACGCGGGCGGGTCACGGCGTCGGCAAGTCGGGTCTAGTCGCATGGATCGTGGATTTCATCCAGAGCACGCGCCCGCACTCGAAAGGCATCGTGACCGCGAACTCGTCGCCGCAGCTTGAGACCAAGACGTGGTCCGAGATCGGCAAGTGGCACAAGCGCGGCCTGACGCAGCGGTGGTTCAACTTCACGAACAGCAAGGGGAACCTGCGGCGCACGCACCGCCAGTACCCCGGCACATGGCGATGCGACGCGATCCCGTGGCGGAAGGAGACGCCCGAGGCTTTTGCCGGCCAGCACGCGGTCGACAGCACGTCGTTCTACATCAACGACGAGGCGAGCGCGATTGAGCGCAACATCTTCGAGACGCAGGACGGCGGTCTGACGGACGGCGAGCCGATGCAGTTCCTGTTCGGCAACGCGACCCGGAACAGCGGGTACTTCTACGATACCCACATGAACAGCAAGATCGCGCGGCTGTACAAGGGGTTCAAGGTCGACAGTCGAGAGGCGCGTATCCCGAACAAGGCGAAGCTCGCGGAGGACGTCGAGACCTATGGCGAGGATAGTGATTATATCCGCGTCAAGATACGCGGTGAGTTCCCCCGTCAATCGACAGACCAATTCATTGCTACGCAAGATGTTGAGCAGGCGCGCAAGCGTGAAGCGCAGTCAACCCCATATGACCCTCTCATATATGGCGTCGATATCGGGCATACCGGCGGTGACGAGACTGTCATCTATCGGCGGCGTGGCAACGATGCGCGCAGTCTACCGCCGATCATCATGCGCCCTGAGGGCGGTCGCCGGGACTGGCTGATGCACGTCGCCGGCAAGATCGCGGAACTGGCGCTGAAGGAGTTCCCCGACGCGATCTTCATCGACGGCGGCGGTGTCGGCGCTGGCGTGCCCGAGCGGCTGATGCAGCTTGAAATTCCGAACGTGTTTCCGGTCCTGTTCGGGGGGCGCTCGCCGAATGGGAAGTACCGCAATCGCGGATCGTATATGTACGGTTGTGTGCGTGAATGGGTCGAAGCAAACGGGGCTCTGCCGGACGACGATGTTGTCCAGGCGCAGTTGACCACGCGCGAATACTTCTACGACAAAGACAATAAGATCATGCTCGAAAGCAAGGACGAGATGCGCGCACGCGAAGGAACGACTGGCGGCGCGCACGCCTCGCCGGACCGCGCCGACGCGCTTGCCCTCACGTTCGCGATGCCTGTCGGTCCGCGCGATGTGAGCCGCACGCGGGCCGAGTTGCGCGGAGAGCGCCTAGACGCTACGCAGAACGCAGTCTATCGGCCGGAGTGACCAGCATGCCCACGACGCGCGTTCAGTTATCACAGGGCGCATGGGCCGATTGCGGCGCAACGCCCTGCTATATACAGGCCACGGGGCCGGCTCCGATCCGCTACGTGATCGACACAGCCGCGCCGACCGCGACACCCATCGACGACGTGCCGGCCCATGTCCTTGTGAGCGACGGCGACGATCTGGCCGACGCGAACGTGACACTGTCGGGCCAGCGCGTGTATGCCAGGGGGGCGGGGTTCCTCACGATTTCGAGATGAGATCATGGCGCAGTCGACGGTTGGCACGGCACCGATATCGCCGCAGGACGTAGCGCAGGCGATCCCGTTTGCGACGACCCCGCCGCGCGGCGAGGCGTCTACGCCAGTCCTCGGCAGCAGCAAGACGGTGCCGGATGCGATGCATCAGCACCCGCGCCTGACCGCGACGGGTCCGAACCCGCCGGACCCGCTTGTCCTCGACACGAACGGTCTCGCGACGGTGAACTTCACACAGGCGTTCGACCTTCCGCCCGGCGTCACCATCACGGCGCAGAACGTGAAGGTCTCGGGCAAACCCGTGCCGCGCTTCGACTTCTCGTACATCATAGGCGCGGTCGGCACTGCGAACGAGGGGAAGTACATCGGGGCCATCGTCTACGGCGAGCGGCAAAAGGCACTGCCCACGCTCACGCCGCTGTCTGGCACGCTGTCATTGCTGTCCGGCGTGATCTCTGGCACGAATGCCGCTCTCGCTTTGCTGTCCGGCTTTCTCCCGACCGAACCTGCTGCCGGCGCGGGTTTCTCCCTGATCGCGGTCAAGTCGTCCCGCGTCGTAACCTGAGGGCCGCACATGGCATACGAGGACGCCGTACAGCTTCCGAACGGGGCTTGGTTCGACATCACCGCGTTTCGGCTCCGCGTGCTGCAGTTGAACGCGACCAACCCCGCCGTCCCCCAGGATGGGCGCATCAAGCTGGCGAACGGGCAGACGCACGACGTCGAGCTTATGGTCGCGCGCCTGGGCCTCGCGGACGGCATGCCAGCGCTGTCGACGCCGGACAGCCTTCACGGCATCCGGCTCCCGAACGGGAACGTGTACGACGCTCAGGATCTGAACCGTCGCCTTGTGGCGCGCGATGGCGGGCAGTCGTGCTTCCTGTCGCGCATCGGCGCGACGCTGACGGCCCGGCCCGATGACGTAAAGCTCAAGCTCACGCCTGGGGGGTTCGTTGCTGGGGACGATGGCGTGCCTGTCATCACACCGTACATCGGGCAGGTAGCTACACGAACCTTCGTCCCAACTTCCCAAGACCCGGTAAGCGCCAAGCAGCTTTATGCCCGCAACGTCCATTACGCCGGCACCAATATGACCACCGTGGCCGCCCTCCTCGCGAATTGGTGGGTGGGTGCGCAGAACAACCCGAAGGACGGCAGCGAAGCCGCCTCGGGTGGGTCGATGACCACCACATTCTCTATCGAGGACACGGCCGGCAACATCACGCAGTTTACCTTCGGCGGTGCCACGTCGGGCGTGATCGGCAGCGGCCTGGATCGCCTCACGGATTACGTGACCCTGCGCCAGCCCATCTTGAAGGGCTCCAAATTCTACAGCCGTGTCTGGCAGTCCTGCCCGTCCGGCGTGATCTTCTCTACCCCGAACATCCCCCACGCCGAAGATCAGATCGCGTACGGCACCACCACCCCTGATCTTACCATGGGCGGCACGGCTGGGGCGGGGCAGGGCGGCGTTGGTTATGGCCCCGTAGCAATCGTGGGCCTCACAACGGCCCCATCAGTATTCATCGGCGGCGACAGCGAACAGCGAGGCCAAGCCGATACCGTAGACGCGACGGGCGACGTTGGCGGCATCGCGCGTGCCCTCGGCCTTGCCGGCATCCCCTACATTAACGCCGCAGCCGGTTCCGACACGGTGGGCAATGCCTCGGCCAACGGGTGCGCCAAGTACGCCAAGCGCGGCGCGGCGGCTCGCTTCTGTTCGCACGCGATCCTTGCCTACGGCAACAACGACTTCTTCCTCAACAACGCCTTGAACGCGGCGGTAAAGACTAACGTAGAGACGCTGACGGCCTTTGTCGCGGCCCGCGTCCAGACGGGCAAGGTGGGCCTCGCCACCCTGACGCCGGTCGCCAACTCGGACGGGTCGGTCAACACCACAGTCAACCCGAAACGCACCACCCACAACGACTATATCCGCAACAACCAGATGGCCGGTATGTGGCGGGCTTTCGAGGTAGCGGACCCGGTTGAGAGCGCCCGAAACTCCGGCCAGTGGAAGGCCAACTTTTCGACGGACGGCCTTCACGGTCTGCAAGCCGCCAAGCTTGCGATCCGCAACTCGGGCAACATCCCCGGATCTGCCTTCGCCTATCCATAGGAACCGCCATGCTTATCGGCGCATACAACGGGAACTCGGCCGACGCGATCCGCGCCTATACGGCGTGGGTCGGTCGCGCCCCGGATCTCAACGCGATCCACACGGGCGAGAATGCGAACGGCGCGCAGTCTGCGGCCGATAACTGGCTCGGCAGCATCGGTTGGGCGCTCGACGTCGCGGCCCCTGCCGGCGTCCTGCCGCACATCTCCATCCCCTTGCTGTGGGCCGGCAAGACGCTCGACGACGCCGCAGCCGGCGGCCTGAACGCGCAGTACGTCCAGGCGGCGCGGATCGTCGCGGCGCACTCGTCCGTGAAGGGCAAGGGTCCGATCGTCGTCCGCACCGGGTGGGAGTTCAACGGCTCGTGGATGAAATGGGCCTCGAAGGGGAAGGAGGCCGCGTTCATCGCTGCGTTCCAGAACTTCGTGACCGCGTTCCGCAGCGTGTCGCCCGACTTCGTGTTCCCGTGGTGCCCGAACATAGGCCAGAACGACCCTGCGTTGAGCTATCCAGGCTCGAAGTTCGTCGACGTGATCGACATGGATTTCTACACGCAGCCCGGCCAGCCTGCCGATCCGATGGCCTGCTGGCAACAGCAGCGCACCATGCCGTTCGGTCTCGATTGGCTCGTCGCTTTCGGCAGGGCGCAGGGCAAGCCCATCGGGATCTCTGAGTGGGGCGTCGACCGCGAGGGGTTTGGCCCGTACATCGCGGCGGCCTTCGACTGGTTCCGCAGCGTCGGCGTGCTCTACGCGAACTATTGGAACTCGACGGCGCAGCAGTACAGCATGTCGGGCGGCGCTTACCCGAAGAGCGCGGAGGTCTATCGCTCGCTCGCGCGGGCCGAGGGGTTGGCGAGGGTCGTCGCCGCGCCCGCTGCCGACAAGCTCGTCCTCACGGTCTCGGGCGACAGCTTCAGCGGAGATCCGACGTTTACCGTCACGGTCGACGGCTCCCCGTTCGGCGGCACCCTGACGACGTCGGCCGCGCACGCCAGCGGGCAGACGCAGGACGTGACGGTCACGGGTCTGTTCGGTCCGCCGCCGCATACCGTCGTCGTCACCTTCACGAACGACCTGTACGGCTACGCGCCGGACAAGGATCGCAACCTCTACGTCCATGCCGCCTCGCTGAACGGCATCGCGCTCACACCCAAGACGCCGGCCCCCATCGCATGCATGGGAACCGGAACGACGGCGGTGTTCACCGCTGCTTGATAGATCGGCAGGCGCGTGAGACAACACGGCTTCTGCCGGCGACAGGAGAAACGGGCGCATGTGTATTTTTGGCGGCAAGTCCGCATCCCCCCCGCCGCTGCCGCCGCCCCCGCCCCAGGTGCCCACGGCCGGCGACGCGGACGTGAACCGCGCGCGGGCGGATGAGACGGCGCGGCTGCGGGCGCTGTCGGGGTCGGGCTCGACCCTGCTGACGACCGGCAAGACGATGGAAGGCGCGATGCCTGCGGGCAAAGCGAAGCTCGGCCAATGAACGTCGTCGCGCTCCATCTCGTGAACTCCCTCGTCTGCGGGCACCTGCTCGTCCTGACGGCGATGGCACTGAACGCCGGGGTGTTCTTCCAGCGCGGCGGCGGTCTGGCCCTGCTGGGCATCCTCGCCGCTGCCGTCGCCATCGCAGCCGCGCACCTGGGCTCGGGGCAGACGGCGGACGGCAAGCCCGGCTTGCAGACGGCCTATGCCGTGTGCGCGCTGGCGACCGCCCTCGCGTGGGTGTTCTTCATCCTCGCCGCCTCTCTCTAAAGGTCCGCACATGGTCATGGTCACGCCGGAACCCGGTCGGTCTCTCGTCCTACCGCGCCCGGCGTCGCTGATGCTGGAACTGAAAAGCGCGCCGTTCCGCAACAGGCTGTCGAGCCTCGTGTCGGCGCGCTCGTTCTACGAGACCGAGATGCGCGAGATCGGCCGGTTCATCCGGCCCCGGCGCGGTCGGTTCCTGGGCGACAAGGTCATGACCGGCGGGCGCGAGAACCGCCTCTCGTCGGACATCATCAACACGACGGCGACCATCGCCTCGCGAACGCTCAAGTCCGGCATGCAATCCGGCGTGTCGAGCCCGGCGCGGCCCTGGTTCAGGCTCACGACGCCGGACCCGGATCTTGCCGAAAACGGCGAGGTCAAGGATTACCTGACGACGGTCGCCCGGCGCATGTCGACCGTGTTCAGCCGCTCGAACATCTACAACTCGCTGCACACGGCGTACGGCGATCTCGGGGACTTCGGCACGTCCCTGATGATGATCGACGAGGATTTCACGGACGTGATCCGGTGCCACGTCCGCCCGCCCGGCTCGTACTGCCTCGCGATGGACGCGCGCGGCGGCATCGGCACGGCGTACGTCGAGTTCACCATGTCGGTCCTGGCCTGCGTCGAGAAGTGGGGCAAGCGCGTCTCGCGGAACGTGATGACATCGTACGACAGCGGGAACTATGACGTTCAGGTCGACATCGTCGAGGCCGTCGAGCCGAACATGCAGCAGGTGCGCGGCATGCCCGGCCCGCGTGGCGCGCCGTACATCCGCGTGTGGTTCGAGAAGTCGGGCGACGCGGCAGATCTCCTCGACTGCCGGCCCTGCCATGAGTTCCCGGCCTGCGCGCCCCGGTGGGAGATCCGCGAGGAAAGCGAGGTCTACGGGTACGGGCCTGGGCTTGAGGCGCTGAACGACGTCAAGGGCTTGCAGATGATGGAAGTCCGCAAGCAGATCCTCGTCGACAAGATGGCGACGCCTCCGACGCAGGGCGGCTCCTCGCAAGTCAAGGTGAACCATCGGGCCGGCGCGCACACGTTCACGCCAGATCAGGCGGGCGCGGCCGGCGGCAAGGTCATCCATCCCCTGTACGAGATGAACGGGCAGGGCGCGCAGGCACTCGCGAGCGAGATCTCGCGCGCCGAAGATCGCGTGAACCGGGCGTACTTCTACGACCTGTTCCTGATGATGGCGCAGTCGGACCGGCGCGAGATCACGGCGCGCGAAGTCGACGAGCGCCACGAAGAAAAGCTCCTCGCGCTTGGGCCGGTGCTGGAACGGCTGCACAACGAAAACCTCGACCCGGCGATATCGCGGACCTTCAACATCATGCACCGCGCGGGCATCCTGCCGGAGCCGCCGAAGGCCCTGATCGAGACCGATCTCCGGGTGCAGTTCATCTCGACCCTAGCGCAGGCGCAGCGTGCCGTCGCCATCGGCGGCATCGAGAACATGGCGCGGTTCGTCGGTGGGCTCGCGCAAGTGTTCCCCTCGTCGGTCGACAAGTTCGACGCCGATCAGGCCATCGACGAATACGCGGACGCGCAGGGTGTGCCGCCGGGCGTCATCCTGTCCGACGACAAGGTCGCCAAGCTGCGCGCCGACAAGGCGAAGGCGGCGCAGGGCGAAGCGGCGATGGCCGGCACGGCGCAGGTGGCGAACCTGGGCAAGACGCTGGCCGAGACCGAGATCACGGATCAGAACGCGCTTGGGCAGGTGCTCGGCGGGGTGGGGGCTTACTGATGCGCGTTTTCTCATGGTTGCTTGATGCGCTGATGTCCGCGCTTCTTCTAGTGGTTGTTGTGTTCGTAATCCTGCGTGTGTTTGGTGTAATTGGGTACGGGTGCTCTATTGTGAAAACTAAGCCGGGAGAGGCGAAAGCTTTCGGCTGCGTTGCTGTCTGGAATGTCCGATGATTGATCTTCTGTCCGATAGCGAGGCCGCCGACATCGAGGCGCGCGACGCCGCGACCGCCGCACAGGAGCGCGTCAACGACACCCGGCTCATCATGGCCGATAAGGCGGGCCGCCGGTTCGTGTACCAGACCATCGCCGAACTCGGCGGGTTCGATGCGGTTCACGGCGAGCGCGGCGCGGGCCGCCATGAGGCCGCGCTCGACATCATCGCGCGGATCAAGGAAGCTGGTCTCGCGTATTGGCTGCGCATGATTGAGGAGAATGAGACGTGACGCATCGTATTTCAGGGGGCTTTCGCCATGGTTCTTCTATCGCCGCGATCCTTGCCGGCCTGGGTCCGCGCATCGCTCTTGCCCCGCCTGACGAGGGCGGCGGCGGCGCTGCTGCCGGGGCTGGCGGGGGCGATACTGGCGGGTCGGCCGGCGCGGGCGATGGAGCCGGAGGAGATGATAACAAGGGCGGCGCTGCGAGCGGTGGCGCGGAACAGTCGGCCTTGGCATCTGCGGCAGGAAAAGCCGCTGAAGCCGCAGCCGCCCCCAAGCCCGGCGCGACTGAGGGGAAAGTCGAGGGCGAGGACAAGGTAAAGCCCGGCGAGGAGAAGAAGCCGGAGGGCGAGGCCGCCAAGCCTAAGGACGGCGAGCCGCCGGCCGACGAGCCCGTGAAGGACGTCGATGGCAACCCGCTGCCGGAGAAGTACGAGATCAAGATGGCGGACGGCGTCGAGATGGACGCCAAGCTCTACGAGGTCGCCGCGCCGATCTTCAAGGAGCACAAGATGTCGCCCGCACAGGCGCAGGCGATGACGGATCTGTACACGAAGGTTCAGGGCGACGCGATTGCGCAGCACTCGGCCATGGTTTCGGGGTGGCTCGACGAGGCGAAGAAAGACCCCGAAATCGGCGGCGCGAAGTACGAGGAAAACGTTGGCCGGGCCGGCGCTGCTTTCCAGGCGTTCGGGAACGAGCGGCTGATGCAGATCTTCGACACGTACGGGCTCGGCAATAACCCCGACGTCTTGCGTTGTTTCGCGCGTATCGGTAATGCAATGGGGGAAGGCGCGACCATCCTCCCCGGTTCGGGTACGGGTCGTGTGTCCGATGCACAGGCGTTCTACCCGAATATGCAAAAATAGACCCGTGGGGACGGGGTCGGCTCTAAAGCCTCACGCAACTTCGTGAGGATGGAAAAATGGCAGTCGTCGGTTCGCTCGTGATGACCCTGGCGGACGTGGGCAAGACCCTCGACCCGAACGGTTCGGTCGCTCGCATCATCGAAATTCTGAACCAGCAAAACGAGATGCTGGAAGACATCCTCTGGATGGAGTGCAACGGCGGCGACAATCACACGTCGGCGATCCGCACGGGCCTGCCGGCCGGTACGTGGCGCATGCTGTACCAGGGCGTCCAGCCGGCCAAGACGACCCGCGCGCAGGTCAAGGACACGGTCGGCATGCTGGAGAACTACAGCGAGCCCGACAAGAAGCTGATCGACCTCGCCAAGGACGGCCCGGCCCTGCGTCTCTCCGAGGCGCGCGGCATCATGGAGGGCATGAACCAGCAGATGCAGCAGGCGTTCCTCTACGGGAACCAGAACGTCGTGCAGCAGATGTTCACGGGGTTTTCGCCCCGGTTCAACTCCCTGACCGCCGGCACTGGCGCGAACATCATCGACGCGGGCGGCACCGGCCTCGACAACACGTCCATCTGGTACGTGGTGTGGGGCGAGGATACCTGCTTCGGCCTCTACCCGCGCGGCGTCCCCGGCGGCCTCAAGCACCGCGACCTGGGCGAGGACACGAAGGTGCTCTCGGACGGCTCCATGTACCAGGTGCTCCGCGACCACTTCGAGTGGTCCGCCGGCATGGCCCTGCGCGACTGGCGGTACGTCGTCCGCATCGCCAACATCGACGTCTCGGATCTGACGACCGACGTCTCGAAGCTGAAGGCCCTCGTCGGCCTGATGATCCAGGCGTCGGAACTGATCCGCACGCAGGGCAACGGCAAGGCCGCGTGGTACATGAACCGCAACACGGCCTCGAAGCTGCGGCAAGCGATCCTCGAGAAGATCGGCCTCAACCTGACGTGGGAGACCGTGTCCGGTAAAAAAGTCATGATGTTCGACGGCGTCCCCGTGCGCCGGATCGAACAGCTTCTGAATACCGAAGCGCGCGTCGTCTAAGCGCGCGGGAGATGGCGAGCCGGACGCCTCCGGCAGAGGGCGCGACATAGCGACCCCCGAGTGGGTGGAAGGCCCACAACCCTATCTCTTTCCGCGAGGCTCGCACGCCATGATCCTTTCCAAGCAGGACGAATTCTCGAACGCCCAGGCCATCACGGCGACCGCCTCTTCGACGGGGCAGTTGGACATGGGGCCGGCGGCATACACCGGAGTGTCGGTCGGCACGGATCGCGGCGGGCAGGTCGCGTTCGCGGTCGACGCCGACTTCGCCGCAGCCGGTGCCGCGACGCTGACCATCGCCGTGCGCTCGGCCGATACCGCCGACATGGTCACGGGTGTGATGATCCATTCGCAGTCGGCTCCGATCCCGGTCGCGTCTCTGAAGAAGGGCGTCTCCATGCGCGCCCTCGGCGTCGTGCTCCGCGTGCCCGAGAACGCCAAGCGATACGTCGACCTCGTGTACACGGTCGCGACCGGCCCGTTCACGGCGGGGCAGCTTTCCGCCCGCCTCGCGATGGGGCTCCCGAACAGCGTCGGCGCGTAACGCGCCCTCGCCTCGCCACCCGCCGGCCTGCCGGCTGAAACCCACGCGGAGACCGCACCATGACCGACGAGAACAAGCGCAAGGCCGAGGCCGACAAGGCCCGCGACAACGCCCGCAAGGCGCTGGAAGCCAATCAGGACAAGGCCGGCGACGCCGCCGCCAAGGACCCGCGTTCGCCGGAGGAGCGCGCCACCGGCTCGCGTCAGGACGAGGACGACCTCGCCCGCGATACCGCCGCCGCGCAGGGCCGCTCCGGCGTCGAGGGGCTGTCGCCCGATCAGCCGAAGGACACCCTCGTGGCGTCGCCCGGCGCGCAGTTCGACCCGGCCGCCGTCGCCCGCCTCCCGGCCGGCGTCACGTCCTCGCCGCTGAACCAGCCGATCCCCGAGGGCATGGGCGCGACCGTGTCCCGCCTGCCCGACCCCTACGAGTTCGAGGACGGCGAGAACGGCGTGTGGGGCCGGGACGAGCGGACCGGGAAGGTGATCCGCCCGCGCCAGTACCCGAAGCTCGAAGGGCAGGACGTGCTTGTGACCAAGACGGGGTACATCGACGACGCGATCCGCAACGAGGGCGAGATCATGCGCGGGTACACCGGGCCGCTGGCGTCGTGGATGCAGCCCCTCGACGACAAGGGCCAGCCGATCCCGCGCAACAAGTTCAAGCTGGCCTGACGCGCGATCCTGCGCGTAGCGACTAGACGCATGCGGCGGGGATTGTCCCCGTCGCAGATCAGGGGGTGCCCGTGGCCGATCTCGTTTCTCTCAAGCGCACGCCGGCAGAGATCAAGGACGAGAAGTCCGAGATGTACGAGCCGCCCGAGTACGATTACGGGACGCGGCTGTGCTTCGACGACGAGGCGCTGAAGAAGCTCGGTATCGGCGCGGTCCGCGTTGGGGACGAGATGATGCTCACGGCGCGCGTGAAGGTCGTCTCCTATAGCGAGAACGAAAGCGAGCGGCACAAGCACCGCTCTGCGGATCTGCAAGTCACGGACGCCGCGCTCTCGCCGGCCGTCGACCCGAACCGCAAGTCGGATGCGCAGGCGCTCTATGGCAGCGAGTGAAATCGAGATCTGCAACCTCGCGCTCGGGCACCTGCGGCAGGGGTCAATCTCTTCCTTCGACGAGGCGAGCCCGGCTGCGAAGCAGTGCCGCCTGTTCTACCGGCAGGCCATCGACACCGCCATGCGTGGCGCTGACTGGCCGTTCTGCCGGGCGTACATCGCCGGGGCGCTAGTCACGGGCGCGACGTCTCCGGGGTTCAAATACGGGTTCGCCAAGCCGGACGGCGTGCTGGCCGTGCGCGAGATCGCGCGAGCGGACCGGCTGTCTGATCCCATCCCGTACGAGATCAGCCGGTACGGCGATCAGTCGGTGATCTTCACGAACGCGCCGGCCCCCGTGTTCCGCTGCACCGTGCGCGTTATAGACGTCGCCGATTACGACGTGCAGTTCACGGACGCGGCCTCGTACTTCCTGGCGATGCATCTCGCGATGCCGCTGACGGGGAAGGTTTCGCTCGTCGATGCGATGCGCAAGCTGGCGACGTCCGCCCTCGACATGGCCGAGACGGACGCGGCGAACGAGGACACGAACGACATCGGGGAAGATCCGGTGCCGGATTGGCTGGCGGCGCGCGGGGTCGTCTCCCTGACGCGGGCGCAGAGGGCGCAGGATTGGGGCGCGAGCCGGTTCGGCGGCCTGCCGGCCATCACGTACCTGCCGAACGAAAGCGGCGCTCCTGCGCCCGCCATGCTCACGGGACCGCCGTCGCAGATCGAGGCGGCGTACATCCCCGGTTTGACCGCGCCCGTCGAGCCGGCCTTGCCGATCCTCGGCAGTTCCGACTTCAAGGTGACGGTTGACGGCGGTCGCGAAGGCGAGGCACCGTCCGATCCGAACACGGGCATCCCCGATGCCTATGACGTCACACTGCGCCGGACCGTGAACATCACGGTCGACGGCGGCCGAGAGGGTTGAGTATGAGCGCGGGCGCGAACATCAACGTCGATCTTGTTCGCGAGCGCCGGTCGTTCGTGGCCGGGTATCGGCCCGGCGTCGGGAACAGCGCACGGCCCCTGCTCGAGGGCGAACCGTTCGTGAACTACGCGGACAAGGTCCGCTGCATCGGCACGGGCGATGGCGCGTTCATCGAGAGTTCGCTCGATACGGACGGGCTCAAGGTCTACGCGCAGGCCGGCACGGCGGCCGGCAACAAGCTGATCGCGGACAAGCTCAAGGGCCTGTACGTCCTGCCGGAAGAGTACCCCAAGGCGGGGCCGATAGGGCAGGGCGACGACACCGCCGCCGTCAACGCCGCGTTCGCTACCGGGCGAAAGGTGCTGTTCCTCGAAAGAAAATATCAGGTCACGAACGTACTGATCCCGAAGGAAAGCCAAGGCGCAGCCGGGTTCGGCGACAAGTCCGTAATCGAGGGTGGCGTCGGCGGCGAGGCAACCGGCCACATCATGCAAATGGTCGGCCTGGACTACATCAACCGCGCGTGGAACGCGGTATTCGAGAACTTCAAGATCAGCACGGCAGTAAACCGTACTGGCGGAAGCGCTTTCCTCGTTCGGAACAGTAGCAATATTTCTCTTGAGAACGTCCGCATCGGAGACCTGAAAGACCTCTATACGGGCGTGGCGAACGGGAAGTTCCTCTATAACGGGGCGACCTTCATCGACTACTATCATGCCACGATGAAGGGCTGTCACATGGCAGGCTTCAACCACGATGGCGTGACCATTGCCGGCATCGACATCGGTGGCGCGGAATTCTTCTGGGAGGGCGCGCAGGTTATCCAGGCGGCGCGGGCCGGCTTCCACTGCGGCGGCAAGGCGGGCGGCGTGAAGCTGATCTCGGGCGGCGCTTCGCTGTGTCAGATCGGCTTGCTGGTCTCGCTTGAACTCGACCCGGTCGTGAACCCGCAGATCTTCGTCGGGTCCATGTTCTCGCTCGACACCTGCATCGACTACGGCGCGCTGTTTCAGCCGAACGCGACGTACTTCTTCGCGGCCGATATCATGTGGTGCCGTGGCATCGGCAAGAATGCGGGCGGCGTCGCCATCCCAGGCGCGCAGGGCAAGGGCATTTTCGTGGCGGCAGGCCAGCGCCCGGATGCCCTGTTCCAGATCTCGCAGCTTACGTGCAACGAGAACACGGGTACGGGCGCAGAGTTCAACGGCGGAAACGTCATCGTCGCTGGCGGCGAAGCTTCGTTCAACACGAACAACGGTCTCGTTATCGGCGGCGATATCCCGCTGTTCAAGGGAACCGGAGTGATGACGCGGTACAACGGCCAGTATGGGCACTATGTCGACCCCGCCGTGGTCGCGGGTGCGAAGGCCGGGAACCGGACGCTGCACTTGGTCGGTCCGACGAGCTTCGCCAACGGGGCGGGCGAAAGCTTCGGCTTCACCGGGGCGAACGCCGGGCGCTACCGCCTTGACGCCGCGATGGGTGTCGTGAGCCCCTGAGGATGGCGCGGCCGGTCGCCCGGCCTTGCCCCCTCCTTCACCTGCCGGCATAGGTAGACGATGCCCAAGAAGCTGCAAGCCTCGTTCACTGGCGGAGAACTCGACCCGAAGCTGCACGCGCGCGTCGACCTCGCGAAGTACGGCACGGGGGCGGCCCTGCTGTCGAACTTCCTCGTCCATCCGTACGGCGGCGCGTCGAACCGGCCGGGGCTTGAGTTCGTCGCGGAGTGCGGGAACGGGGCAGGGCGGGTCCGCCTCGTCGACTTCCAGCTTACCGCGACGGACACCTGCGTCTTGGAGTTTGGCAACGGGTACATGCGCGTGCATCGCCTGGGCGCGCCGATCCTCTCCGGCGGCGTGCCGTACCAGATCGCGACGCCGTACGACAGCGACACGATTTTCGGCCTTCGGTTCGAGCAGTCGAACGACGTCCTGAAGATCACGACGCAGGCGTACAAGCCGCAAAACCTCTCGCGCTACTCGAACACGGATTGGCGCTTCTCCGACATCGTGACGGCGCAGACGGTCAACCCGCCGAACGACGTCGAGGGGAAGAAGAACACGCGCCCGCTCGCCACGGATGGGAGTGAGGGCGCGGCGTACGATCTGCCGTCCGTGTACGTGGTGACGTCGATTGCCGCTGATACCGGGCGCGAAAGTTCCGTCTCAAGTTCCGTCACGATCTTGAACGATTTGAGCCATCGCGGCTTCAATAACGAGATCCGGTTCACCAAGACGCCGGGCGCGTCTCAGTGGAACATCTACAAGCAGGACCGGACCATATTCGGCCTGATCGCGACGCTGTACGCCGATCAACCCCCGGACCCTCTCGACGGAAAGATCGCATACCAGGACGCGAACGTTTCCGCCGACACATCGAACGGCGTTCCGAAGCTATCGAACCCCTTCGCCGGAGCCGGGGACTACCCGCGCGCCTCTACCTACTATCAGCAGCGCGTCGTCTACGGCGGCCCGGCGAACAAGGCGAACCGGATCGACCTCTCGCAGTCGGGCGATTTCAACAACTTCAATACGTCGTTCCCGACGCGCGATAGCGACGCGATCCAGTTCGCACTGTCTGCGCGCCAGCGTCAGGACGTGCTGTTCTTCGTGCCCGTCGAGGATCTGATCGTATTCACGACGTCGAGCGAGTGGCGCGTGCGGGGCAACGACAGCGGCACGATTACGCCGAACGCCATCGACGCCAAGCAACAGTCGTCCTACGGCTGCGCGGAGAACATTCAACCGCTTATCGTGCAAGACGACATCGTGTTCGTCCAGGCGAAGGGGCAGACGGTCCGCAGCATCGCGTACGACTTCGGCCAGAACAAATACGCTGGCGTGAACCTGTCGCTGCTTGCCGGCCATCTCTTCCGCAACCGAACCGTGGTCGCGATGGCGTACGCGCAGGCCCCGTACTCGACGATGATCTTCGTCATGTCGGATGGTGTCGCGCTCTCGTTCACGTACCTCAAGGCCGAAGAGGTTTGGGCGTGGTCCCCGCACTACACGGACGGCTCGTTCGAGAGTGTCGCCGTCGTGGCAGAGGGCGACGAGGACGTGCCGTACTTCGTCGTGCGGCGCACGGTCGGCGGGGTTCAGAAGCGTTACGTCGAGCGCCGCACCCGGCGCGAGATCAGCAACGTCGCGGATGCCTTCTTCGTCGACAGCGGCTTGTCGTACGTTGGCGGCGCGACGAACTACGTCACCGGGCTTGGGCACCTCGAGGGCCGGCAGGTGTCGGGGACCGTCGATGGCGTCCCGGTGCGAAACCTGCCCGTCGTGGCCGGGCGCGTCGACCTGCCGATGGCAGGGGCGAAGATCACGCTCGGCCTGCCCTACGTGGCCGAACTCGAAACGCTCGACATCGACGTGGGGCAGGTGGCGCTTAACGGCGAGTTGCGGAACGTCTCGAAGATCGTCATCCACGTCGAGCGCACGACGGGCCTTCTGCACGGCCAGCCGGGCGCGACGCTGTACGAGAAGCCGTCGCTTGCGGACGAGGGCGAAGTCACGCCCGGCGGCCTGTTCACGGGCTCGTACGAGGCGCGGATCGACGGCGACTGGAACAACAACGGCCGGGTGTTCTTCCGCGCCTCGCTCTTGCCTGCTACCATCCTCGCCGTGGTTCCGCAGTTCGAGGCAGGTGGGGATAGTGAATGACGGGCTTGTTGTACGTGGGGCTCTCGCTTCTGACGTGGGTCTGTTTGGCGATTGCCTGCGGGGAGTTGATCGGCGCGAGATCGCGGCGACGTCTTTGGGAGACCCCGCCGGTGCCATCGAGCGATGCCTCGCGGCATCTGAACGGACATGGGTCGGGTTGCTCGACGACAAGCCTATGTTCATATCGGGGATATCCCGTGCCAACTTCATGTCACGGCGTCGGGCTCCATGGTTACTCGGGACAGCCCTCATTGATACAAATCCACGACCGTTTTTGAAGTACACGCGAGCGGCTATGCCTGGGCTCCTCGCAGCGTATCCGTGGATGGAGAACCACATAGACGCTCGCTCGACCCGCACGATTGCGTGGCTGCGCTGGCTCGGGTTCGTGATACACGAGGCAAAGCCATACGGCGCGCTCGGTCGCCCGTTCCACAAGTTCAGCATCGGGGCACCGCATGTGTGAGATCGCGACCCTGTCCTTGGTTGCCGGCGTCATCGGGACCGGCGTGTCGGCCCTCGGCGCGGTCCAGCAGGGGCAGGCGCAGTCGCAGGCCGCCAAGTACCAAGCCGCCGTCGACCGGAACAACACCATCCTCGCGAACCGCGCGGCGGCCGATGCCATCGAGCGCGGCAAGGAAGCTGAAGCGACGCAGCGGCGCAAGACGACCGTCCTCTTGGCACGCCAACGGGCGGCAGTGGCGTCGAGCGGGATTGAGCTTGGGACCGGCTCGCCGCTGGATATCCTGGGCGACACCGCGCAGTTCGGCGAACTCGACGCGCAGACCGTGCGCTCCAACGCCGAACGCGAGCGCCTGGGCGACGAGGCGAAGGCGTCGAACTTCACGGCGTCGGCGAACCTCAACGACATGAAGGCGTCCAGTGCCTCGACTGCCGGCCTTCTCGGCGGCGTCTCGGCGCTCGCCAGCGGCGGCCAGACGGTCGCCGCGAACTGGTACAAGATGAAATGATGCGGGCCGGGCTTGATACCGGCTGGTCGGGCGCCGCCCCGGGGCTCACTCCAATGCGGCTCTTTCGGTTCCGGTGCGGCCTACGAGCCCTTGTCCCGCACACCCTATCCGACCTGCTGCCCTCTAAGCGTTGCGTGTCCTTCCCCGCCGCCGCATCTTCTGTAGGATAGCGCAATGGCAATCACAGTTCCAGCCGTCACGAACCGCACGGTCCAGACGGACCGCGCGCCGAACCAATTCCAGAGCGACGCGGGCGCGACGCCGGAGGCGTTCGGGGCGCTCGAAGGCCGCGCGTTGCAGCAGGGCGGCAACGTCATTCAGCAGGGCGCGGGCCTCCTGAACGAGGCGGCGGAACGGCAGAAAGCCGAGGACGACGCGCGGAACGTGCTCGCGACGACGAACGATCTCAAGGACCGGCAGCGCAAGTTCCAGTACGGCGAGGACGGCAACGGCGGCGAGTTCTCGCGCCAGGGCTCGGACGCGCTCGGCGGCCAGCAGCGCACGGCCGATTTCTACAAGCAGACCACGGCCGAACTTTCGGCAAAGCTGACGGACCCGAAGCAGCGCCTCGCGTTCGACCGCGTGGTGTCGGCGCAGCGCGACGCGGATCTCGACACGGTCTCGCGCCGAGCGGCGGACGAGCGCGTGAAGGCGGCGACCACGGTTGCAAGCGTCACGCTGGCGAACGCGACCCGCGCCGCTGTCGACGTGGCGAACGACGACAAGACGGCTGACGTCAACCTGAATTTGGGCCTCGCCGCGATCCGGTCCAACATCACGAAGCAGCCGCAAGAAGCCGTCGAGGCTGCGGCGGTCCAGTTCCGCTCGGACCTACAGACGCAGCGGATCGCGCGCGTCGCCGTCGACAGCCCGGCCGAAGCCGAGAAGATGTACGAGCGGTTGAAGCCGCAGATCTCCGGCGGCGACCACGCCAAGGTCGAACGCCTCCTCGAACCGCTCCGCGCGCGGCGCGAAGGCCTGTCCGTCGCGACTGAGTACCTGGGCCAGCCGGGACCGGCAACGCGGCAAGTGGCGGCGGTGGCGATGTCGACGGCGGCACCGCTGGTCCGTGCGGTCATCGGCCAGGAAAGCTCCGGCAACCCGAACGCCGTCTCGTCGAAAGGCGCGGCGGGCGTCATGCAGGTGATGCCCGACACGGCTCGCGAGATCTCGGCCAAGCGCGGCGACGGGCTGATCCCGGCGAACGCGACCGACGAGCAGGTCCGCACGATCCTGAAAGACCCAAGCGTCGGGCAGGCGTACGGGACGGACTACCTGCGCACGCAGCTACAGCGGTTCGGCGGTGATGTCCCGACCGCGCTCGTCGCGTACAACGCCGGGCCTGCCGTGGCCGAAAGGTGGCTGAAGGAGCGCAAGGGGCCGAACGACCTCTCGACCCTGCCGGCCGAGACGCAAGCGTATGTGCCGAAGGTGATGTCGCGCCTTGCCGATGCGCAGGGCGGCGGGCCGGCAGATGTCGGGGGCAAGCCCGACGTGTTCAATCAGGTCCGCATGGGAGCGCTTCCCAAGCCGGGCGAGAAGTTCACGGCCGAGAAGTGGCCGCTCAAGTTCTACAAGCCCGACGATATGCTCGCGCCAACGCCGGGCGGGCGGCAGGTCGACGCGCGGGCCGCAACGATGGCCGACGCGCTCGGGCAGCAGTTCTTCGAGGCGACCGGCATTCGTGTGCCGATCAACGACACGACGCCGGGACCGGGCTCGGCGGGCAAGCGGCGCGGCGCGTCCGACCCCGAGGACAATCCGCACGTCGAGAACTCGCAGCATTTGCACGGGCGCGCGTTCGATTTCCAGGTGCAGAACTTGAGCGAGGCACAGAAAGCGCAGTTCTTGCAGATTGCGCGCAGTGTCGGATTTTCGGGGGTCGGGTTCTATGAAGGAAAATCCGGGCACCTGCACTTGGATACGGGCAAAGCGCGGTCGTGGGGAGCGATGCCCAAGTGGGCCGGCGGCGCGATGGCTGTCCCCGCGCTCGGGGCCTCGGACGTTGCTGTCGCTCCAAGCCTTAACGGGCTTCCGCTTCCCCCCTCGATGCGTGCGGCTGCGGGTGGCGCAGAGACGGGACCGCGACGCGCGGTTAGCGGTGGCGCTTCTGGAACGGGCACATCGTTCCTGCCGCCTGCACTGAGCCCCGAAGGTCGCGACCTGATCGGCACGCCGACGCCGACTGTCTCGTCCGTTGCGGCGGGCGCTGCGTTCGGGCCGGGCGCGTCTGGTGGCATGGTGCCGCCGGCCGTGTCGAGCGCGATCCGTCTCGCGGACGACCTCGACCCGCAGGCGCTCCGCGACGCGGTCGCGAACGACCCGCGCCTCTTGGAGAAACCGGCCGCGATGGCAACCGCAAAGGCCGCCGTCGAGCGCGAGATCCGCGCCCGCGAGGGCCAGCGCAAGTCTGCGCTCCGCGACCTGCGCTCTGAGGCGATCCGCCACGTTCAGAGCGGCGGCGCGTCGGACGACCTCTCGCCGGAGATCTATTCCGCGCTGACGGATCTCGACCCGAAGTTCGTCACCGACACCCTGCCGGCGATGGAAGATCGCATCCGCAAGCGGAAGGACAAGACGGACCCGGAGGCGTACCACAGCCTCGCGACCATGGACGACGACAAGCTGGCGGATCTCGACCTGACGTCGTGGCGCTCGCGTCTGTCGCAGGCGGATTACGAGAAGTTCAGCGACCGGCAAAAAACGGCCGCCAAGGCTACCGCGTCGGACGCGATGAAGTGGGACGGCATTCAGGGTCAGACCGCCATCGCGACGAACGCGCTCAAGGCGGCCGGCATTTTCCCCGACAAGGACGACGCCGAAGCGAACCGGCGCGCCGGCCTGTTCATGTCCCGCCTAGACATGGCCCGTGCCGCGTTCCAGCAGGAGAACAAGCGCGAGATGAAGCCGGCAGAGTTTCAGGAAGCCATCGGGCACCTGATGACGCCGATCAACGGGGGCGACTGGACCGGGAAGACGCAGTACCTTTTCGAGCAAGGCACCTCGAGCGAGAACGAGTTCCGTCGTCGCAACGAACTGCCGCTCATCGGCACGACGGGGAACGTCGCGCCCGCGCAGAAGCTCGAACAGATCCCGGCTCCGGCGCTGCAAACGCTCGTCGACAACTTCACGGCGATGCGCGGCACGCAGCCCAAGGCGGACGAGGCGATGCGGCTGTTCAACGACAGCGTGGCGCTTGAGACCGGACGCCAGCCCAAGCCGGACGGGCCAACGCGGACCGAGATCATCGCGTCGCTGCGGCGGCGGTTCGGCGCGAGTATACAAACGGACGCCTCGCGCTCGGCCGAACTAGAGGCTAAGGTGCAAGACGTCTACAGCCGGACCCTGCGTTCGCTGTTCACTCCGAAGCCGGCCGCGAGCGCATCTGCCCCGGCCATACCGTTCTAAGGGGACCACATGGCGGGCATGTTCGACGCGGCTGTTGATGACATCGCAGCCGGAGAGGACAAGGCCGCCCGTGCGGCGCAGCCGGGCTCGACGCTCGACATGCCCACGACGCCGCCCCCCGCGCCGGTCGCGCCGATCAATCCAGGCGACGAACTGCCAGGTCTGCCGGCCGATCTCGCGACGCCAGCGCCCGCCGTACAGGCCCCAGGACCGGCGCAAGCGCTCGCCCCTGCCGACGCTGCCCTGGCGAGCGAGCCTGCCGCTACGGGCCAGCCTGGGCCAGCGCGCGGTATGTTCGATGCTGCGGTCGACGAGGTAGCGAGCGAGGACAACCAGCGTCTCTCGTCGGCGCTTGAGACGGCGCGCACGACGGACCCTGTCCGCTACACGGAAGCGGCCCGAATTGCCGAACGCGATGGCCTGCCGCTTGAGTTCGTTACGCAGAACCTCGACGACCTCAAAACGCGCGCCACCGCGAACGACATGCGGAAGAGTTTAGAGGCATCGCCCCGGCTTAAGCAATGGTTCCTGACGGGCGATAACGCGAACACGGTCAAGCTCGACGATCTGCACAAGCTGTCCGGCCTGGGCTGGCTCATGGAAGCGACCGGGGCGCAGTGGTCCGCCGGGTGGGAACAGCGGCAGTCGGCCGACATTCGATACCGGCAGATGTTCGACCGGGCGACGCCGGAAGAGATCGCACGCGCGGACGCCATCGACCGGCAGGAGAAGCGCGACTATGGCGCGGAAGGGTTCTTCCAGGGCGCAATCCCCGGCGCGGCAAACCAGCTTCCGAACATGATCGGCGGCATGCTCGCCGGCATCCCGAACCTGGGGTACACGGCGACGCTCGGCACGGCGGCGGGCGCGGCTGTCGGTTCGGCGGCGGGCGGCGTCGGTGCGATCCCTGGCGCTGTTGCCGGCTTCGGCGCTGGCGTGGCGACGGGTCTGATCCAGGGCCGGATTACGGACAGCTTCAAGCAAGAAGCCGGCGGCGCGTACAGCGAGTTCCTACAGATCCGGGGTGACAACGGGGAGCGGGTCGACCCCGTCGTGGCGCGCGGCGCGGCGCTGATCGCGGGCTCCGCGAACGCCGCCCTCGAAAGCATTGGCGAGGCCGCGCTCGAAAAGCTTGTGCCGGGCATGGACAAGATCGGCATCTCGGCTCTGCTGCGGAACGGCTCGCGCGAAGTGATGAAGGAGGCGATCAAGCGCCCGACCATTCAGGCGGCCTTGCGCTCGTTCGGGGGCGCGGTGCTGCGGGGCGGGGCGACCGAAATCGGGACCGAAGTGCTGCAAGAAGCCGTGACTATCATGGCGCGGATCGCGGCCGAGAAGAACAGCGCGGGCGAGTTTCAGCCGATGGAAGCTGCCGAGATCTCGGCGCGGCTTGTCGAGACGGCCGAACAGACCGCGCAAGCCATGCTCGTCCTGACGCCGGCCCTCGGCTCGACCCGGCTCGGGCGCGACCTGACGGTGTGGAAGCGCAGCGAGGATATGCGCGCGATCTACCAGAGCGCGAACGACACGGCGGCGACGACCGAACTCAAGACCCGCGCACCGGAGAAGTACCTCGACGCGGTCAAGTCTTTCTTGGGCGACGGGAAGGCCAGCGACACGGTGTACGTGTCGACGGACAAGCTGACGGAACTGTTTCAGTCGATGGACCTGACGCCGCAGGATCTCGACGCGCGGATCGACGGGTTCTCGACGCGGTACGCGGAGGCGGTCGCGACCGGCAACGACACGCACATCGACATGGCGCAGTTTCAGACGCACATCGCCGGAACGCCGCTGGGCGAGGCGCTGATCGAACATCAGCGCTGGCACCCGGAGATGGCGACCGTAGCCGAAGCGCGCGAGGCGCTGGCGGAAGCGCGCGAGGCGCAGGACCGCATGCTCGAAGAAGCGCTCGCCGCGTCGAAGGCGGACGCCGCGCGGGCTGCGCCACGGCAGCAAGTCGAAGAGGCCGTGTACGGGATGCTCGTCAACATCGGCGAAGCGCCGACGACTGCCCGCGCGCAGGCGCAGTTGCAGGCGGCGTTCTTCGACACGATGGGCCAGCGCGCCGGTCTCGACCCGCTCGAACTGTTCAACGCACAGGGGCTCGACATCCGCCGGGCGATGCCGGACGGGCTCGACTACCGCAAGACGGACGAACTCGACCTCGCGCTCGACGCGATCCGCAAGGGCGATGCAGAGCGCGCCGGCAGGATGCGCAAGCGGGGGCAGGGCGCGAGCCTGGGGGCGTTCCTGCGCGGCAAGGGCGGGCTCGTCGAAAGCGACAGCTTTGCCGGCGAGATCCGGTCGCGCGACCTGAAGGGGAAGAAGCTGCTCGGCCGGAACGGCAAGGGCATGAACCTCGACGACGCCTCGCTCGCGGCTGCGGAAGCAGGGTATTTCCCCAGCGCGACGAACGACGACGGCACGATCAACCGCGAGGGGCTGGTCGAAGCGCTGCTGTCCGCCATCGACGAGGAAGTCGCCGGCCGCCCGCTGTTCGCGATTGCCGCAGAGGACGTTCCGCTCGACCCGCAGCTTGCGCGCGTCGCGGCGCTGGCCGACGAGATGTCGGCGCTGGGCCTCGACACGGCGTCGATGACGAACGACGAGATCCGCGCCGAACTCATGAGGGCGTCATCGGTCGACGCGACGAACGGGGCGCTGTTCCAGGGGTTCGATCTCGCCGGGCCGCAACCCGACAAGCGCGGGTCGATCCAGTTCGGCGAGGGCCGGACCGTCATCAACCTGTTCCAGGCCGCGAACCTGTCAACGTTCCTGCACGAAAGCGCGCACCTGTTCCTCGAAGTCTCGAAGCAGGTTGCGGAGCGTCCCGTCGAGCCCGGCGCAAACGACGTCATCCGCGAAGACTGGCGAAAGGTGCTCGCGTTCATCGGCGCGGAAGAGGGCAAGCCCATCCCGCGCGAGGCTCATGAGAAGTTCGCCAAGGCGTTCGAGACGTACCTTTCGGAAGGCAAGGCTCCATCCGACGAACTGCGCGGCGTGTTCGAGCGGTTCAAGTCGTGGATGCTCCGGGTGTATCGCGGCGTCGCTCGGGCTGTCGGCCTGCCGGCCATCACGCCGGAGATCCGCGACGTGTTCGACCGGATGCTCGCGACCGATCAGGAAATCGCGGAGATCCAGCGCGACCCATCCGTGATGCCGATGTTCAAGACGGCTGAAGAAGCCGGCCTGACGGATGCGCAGTGGGCGCGCATGGTCAAGGCGGGGGAGGCGGCAACCGATGCCGCGAAAGGGCATCTTCTCGCGCGCATGATGGGCGAGAAAGCCCGCGAACAAACGGCCGAGTGGAAAGAACAGAAAGAGGCGATCCGCCAAGAGGTATTCGACGAGCTATCCACGCGGCCGATCTATCAGGTCCAGCACTTCATCCGCACTGGCGAAGTTCTCAACGACATGCAGTTGGTCCCGCTCGAGATCGGCGAGCGCCGGCTTGATCGCGGTTGGCTCGTCCGCAGGTACGGCGACGGCGTGCTGCGCCGTCTGCCGAAGGTTTCGGGCCGGTTGCAGTACGTCGAGCGCGGCGGCCTCGATCCCGACGAAGTCGCGGAATGGTTCGGCTTCACGTCCGGCGAGCACCTGGTCGATGAGATGATGTCCGCCGTCCCGTTCAACCGGGCGCTTGTGGCCGAGACGGACGTTCGCATGCGCGAGCGGAACGGCGACCTCCTGTCGAACCAAGCTGCTGCGGCAGAGGCGGCGACGGAGGCGTTCCACAATGACGTGCGCGTCCCGTTCCTCGAACTCGAACTGCAAGCCCTGGCGTCGAAGGCCAAGATCAAGGCCGGCAAGATCCTGCCGCAGAAAATCGCCCGGCAGATGGCGCGCGACCTGATCCGTGGGAAGAAAGCCGCAGAGGCCGGGCGCGTGGCCGTGTTCGCGCGGGCTCGCGACAAGGCGGCGAGGAAGGCCGAGACCGCCATGTTGCGCGGCGATTGGGCGGCGGCGGCCGAGGCCAAGCGCCAGCAGATCTTCAACCATTACCTGACGCTTGAAGCGCAGGCGGCGCGAGACGAGGCCGAACAGATCCGGCGCTACCTCGACAAGTTTTCGGACCGCAAGCGGCCGGGCGGCGTCGACCCGGATTATCTCGACCAAATCGAGGGCATCCTCGAACGGTTCGAGTTCAAGAAAGCCACGTCGCTGCCGGCCATCGAGCGCCGCAAGTCGCTGGCCGCCTTCGTGGCCGAGGCCGAGGCGCGGGGCGACGCGCTACTGATCCCGCAAGACCTCCTCGATAAGGCGGCGCTCGTATCCTACAAGGATATGACGATGGAAGATCTGTCGGCCCTGCGCGACGTCGTCAAGAACGTCGAGCACCTGGGCCGGCTGAAGAACCGGCTCCTCGAAAAGGGCCGGCTCGTCTCGTTCCAGAACGCGCGCGACGAGCTTGTCGCGCAGGCGCGGGCGACGCCGCCAAAAAAGGGTCTGAAACGGCGTAACCCGGATGCGCTCGAACGGTTCGGGATGCTGACGGCCGGCGTCGACGCCTACCTTCTAAAAATGGAACAGGTGTTCCAGTGGCTCGACCTAGGCGACGTCAACGGCGCGTTCACGCGGACTATTTTTCAGAAGTTCGTCGATGCGCAGAACCGCAAGGGCGAGATGCAACTCGCCGTGTCGGAGAAGCTGAAGGCGATCCTCGACGGGCTCGACGCCGGGTATTTGAGCGAATTGAAGGCCGTTCCATTAAGGCCAGAACTAGCGTTTACTCGGTCAGAAATCTATGCAATCGCACTAAACCAAGGCACGGAAAGCAATCGAGAGAAGATCCTCAAAGGCGAGTTCACGGCCAAAAAATCTTTCCGTTCGGAAGACGAAATGAACTCTGCCCTATCCATTCTCACGAAAGAGGATTGGGATCGGGTTCAGGCGATGTGGGACTTGCTTGAGGGGTTCTGGCCGGAAACCGCCGCGCTGGAACGCCGGTTAACCGGCGTCGAGCCGCCGCGCCTGGAACGCCGGAAGGTGCAGACCGCGTTCGGTGAGTATGCCGGCGGGTATTACCCAATGGTGTACGATCCGGCGCAGGCGTTCGACGTCGAGCAACGGGCGGCGCAGGACGAGGCGAAGTTCTTCGACAACTCGGTCATGTCTCGGCCGGCAGTCGCGCACGGGTTCACCAAGGCCCGCGTCGATGGGTACGCGCGGCCGGTGCTGCTGGATCTCCGCGCGTTGACCGGGCACATCGACGCCGCCATTCACAACATCACGCACCGCGAGGCCGTGCGCGACACGCTGAAGCTGATCTCGGACGGCGAGGTATCGGCGGCCATCGCGGACACGATGGGCCGCCCGGTGTACCGCGAGATGTATTCGTGGCTGCAACGGATCGCGAACGAGCGCGGCGCGCCGCCGCCGTCCGCCGCCGTGGCTCGGATGATGTCGGGCGCGCGGGCGAATATCAGCCTGTACGCGATGGGGTTCCGGGTGACGACGGCGGTCTCGCAGCTTGCCGGCTGGTCGAACGCCATGGAAATGGTCAAGCCGTCGTACATGGCGAGCGCTCTCGCGGCGATGGTGCGGCACCCGGTCGACACATGGAACATGATCTCGTCGAAGTCGGGCGAGATGCGGGACCGGACGAACAACCTCGACCGAGACGTGCGGTCCGCTCTGGCGCGGCTCGAAGGCAAGACGGGCGTCGTCGACAACGTGAAGCGGTTCGCGTTCTACGGCACGGCGATGGCGGATCGCATGGTGGCCGCGCCGACGTGGCTCGGAGCGTACAACCAGCATCTCGCGGCGTACCCGACCGACGAGACCGGGGCCGTGCGCGCGGGCGACCGGGCGGTACGGCTGACGCAGGGGTCCGGCGCGGCCAAGGATCTGTCGTCGATCATGGGCAACAAGAACGAGGCTCTGCAAGTTTACACGATGTTCTATTCGTACTTCAATCTGTACTACAACCGGCTGCGCACCTTGGGCCGCGACACGCGGATCATGATGCGCGACGGCGAATACGAGGATATCCCGCATCTACTGGCGCGCTCGCTGTTCCTTGTCATCCTGCCGGCGATTATGGCCGATGCCCTGGTGGGGAAGTGGAAGGACGACGAAGAGACGCTGGCGTGGTGGGCGTTCCGCAAGGCGGCGCTGTACCCGCTGATGTCTGTCCCGGTGGCGCGCGACATCGCTGGGTCTCTCGATAGCGGCCTCGCGTACCAGATGTCGCCGTTGTCCCGGTTCGGGGATCTCGCCGTGAAGCTGGCGCAGGATGCGAACAAGGTCGCTAAGGGCGAGGATGTGGAAGCGCGTCTAGTCGCAAAGCGCGCGGCCGAACTCGCCGGGTACACATTCGGCCTGCCGCTCGGGCAAGGCGTTGGCACGGCGTCGAACGTGTGGCAAGGGTTGGAACAGAACGACTTCAAGACGAGAGATCTCTTGTTCAGTCGCCGGGCCTTCGGCGACACGCGCGATCAGTAGGGGGACAGATGGCAAGCGTTTCGGATATTGGCCTCGACGTTCTGAAAGAGCGGGAGGGCGTGCGTCTCACGGCGTACAAGGACAGCGTCGGTGTCTGGACGATTGGCTGGGGCCATACGGCCGGCGTCAAGCGCGGCGACCGGATCACGCGGGCGCAAGCAGAGGCGTACCTCGCGGCCGATATCGACACGCACGCCGCCCCGATACTGGCCGCTGTGACCGTGCCCCTCGAACAGAACGAGGCCGACGCCTTGGTGTCGATTGCCTTCAACATCGGGGTTGGCGGGTTCAAGCGGTCGACCTTCCTCAAGAAGCTGAACGCTGGCGACAAGCTCGGCTGCGCTGAAGCGATCCTCGCGTGGGACAAGCCGGCCGAGATCCGTACGCGGCGCGCTGCGGAGCGCATGCAGTTCCTGACGCCGTACACGGTTGCTCTGCCGGTGGCGACACTGAAGGCTGGCTCGTCTCCCAAGGCGGCGAAGGCCGCCCCTGCCGGCCGGCAGTGGGCAGAGGACGGGCTCGCGGAGTTCGAGGTTCGCGCGATCCAGCAGCGTTTGCGCGATCTCAAGTTCTTCAAGGTCGGCAAGGTCGATGGCATATGGGGCGACGACACTGCCGCCGCGATCCGCCTCCTGCAATCCCGCGCGGGCATCACGACGGATGGGCATTGGGGGCCGGAGACGAAGGCGGCGCTTGCGGACAATGAGAATACGGCCATCGTGTCGGAAGCCCGCGCGAACACAACCGCGAAGGATCTGCGGAACCAAGGCTCCACAATTGCCATCGAAGGCAACCGGGTGACTTGGACGAGTGCGCTCGGCATCCTGGCCGCCCTGGTAGCCGCAGCACACGCAGCCTACACCGCGCCGGCCGAGATGCCGTTCGGCTCGTCGGTACTGCTCGGGTTCCTGCCGCCGCCGTTCGGGTCGATCATCTCGGCAGTCGCGCCGTACCTGATCGCGTTCATTCCGCTCGCGTATAACGCGCTCGCCTCGCGCGGGATTGTGAAAGCGCGGGTTGATGACGAGCGGAGCGGGCTGCACAATGGCGAGCCCGCGCCGGCCCCAACGCCGGAGGAAAAGGCAACCCTGCCAGATATCGGCGGTTTCCTTGGGGGCTTGTTCGCCGGGAAACGCAACTCGTGACACAGAACCACACGGCGACAGCGATGCACATGACGCGGCCACTGGAATGGCTGCTGGCCTGCTGCATGCTGATGTGGGGGGCGACGTTGCTCCGGCCTGAGCCGTACTTCGACCTGCCGGCGTACCGCGTGATGTCGATGGTCATGCGAGAAACATCTTGGGGCTCGGCCGCTGTCTGCGTTGGCGCTCTCCGCTGCTTGGGCCTCGCGATCAACGGATGGTGGAAGCGGACCCCTATCGTCCGCTTCATCGGGGCTTTGTCCGGCGGGCTCTGTTGGATGAGCATCGGATTTCTGATGTACGCGGGGTCTGTCGTCGAGGACGCCAGATTGCCCGCAGGCATGGGCTTCTATGTCGTGTTTTTTGTATTCGAGGGCTGGTGTACGCTGTCGACCGGATACGACATGAACAAGAGCGGGTCGCTATCCAACGGAGCGCCGGTGCGTAATGTCCGCTGATGACGTGAAGCCGTGGGTCGACATGCTGATTGCCCTCATGTCGGTCGGTGGCGGCGGTGCCGTGCTGCTGGCCGTCATTGGTTGGATGAAGGCCAAACACGAAAAGCCCGCTCACATCGCGGACCCTCCCGGTGTTGGGTCTGCGGGCATGGCTGCTCTTGGCGGCATGGTCATGGGCCGGCAGTTGGGCGACGACATCGTGTCAGGCTTGAACGCGCTCGCGGCGTCGCAAGACCGCTGCACGCTCGTCCGCGAGCAAGAGATCCGGCTCGCGCGCGAGATCAGCGATCTACGCCACGGCGAGATGCGAAAGCTGAACGACCATCTCGACACGCTCGGGGACCGCCTCAAGAACCTGCCGGGGTGCGGGGCTTAGAGGCCGCCTGATCTGCGCCGGCATCGTATGCCAGCGCGAGCAAGGCGGCGATTTGGTGGGGCCGAAATGTCCTGTAGGAGCAAGGCCCGCCCCCGTGCCCCTTCCTGTCTTTGAATAGCTTCTCTGCGCTGCGCATGCCGAAATCTATGGCGGCTTGGCTCGTTTCTTTTGGCATCACATCCCCCTCAATGACCGCGCCGAGATCCCGTTCTCGACCGCGCCTCGGTGCGTGTTGTAGTCCAGGCCGGACAGCTTCTCGATCCGCTGCGGCAAGAGCCCGTCGTGCAAGGTCGCGTACTCGCGCCACGACTGCCGGCCTGCGCGCTCGCGGTGGTCCTCCTCGCGCCAGTCTTGGGCGAGGCGGCAGACGATAGCCCACACGCCGCGCGCCTTGGCGATGCCGCGCTGATACCGCAGGATCATGAACAGGTCGTACAGTTGAGCGCCGCGCGTCATGCGCCGGTTGTTCCAGGCTTTGCGGCACTCGACCGCGCAGAACAGGTTCTCGCCGTGGAGCCGGCGCGCCGTGAAGGGCGCGCCGCACTCGCGGCAACAGGTGGGGGCGGTCAACGTGCGACCTCTGCCCCGAGCCATGCGCGGCGAAGGTCTCCGATGGTGTAGTCAGTTGGCAGATTTGCAGCCAAGTAAGCTATTTCTCTCAGCTTGACGTTTACGCCGGGCTGCGCCTCGTCGCCATCTCGGTATAGCGGGCCGGCTACCATCTGATAAACGACGTACACGGAGAAAGGGTACGGCCCGACTTTTACGGTTGCGCTCATCTTCTGTCCCCTGCGGCAGGTGCGCCTAGTCGCAAGCCGCAGGGGTGTTATGGGTTAACTTGCCCGGCGTGTCAAGTTAGTCCCCGCCGCCTCCGCTGCTGCCGCTGTCGCTGCTGCTGCACGAACTGCCGCTGTCGCTCGATGATGAGTAGGACGACGATCCGCTGTCGCTTGAATGGCAGTGCGACGGTCCGGTGTCATAGCTCGGAACGCTGTGTGAATAGATCGACAGGGGTGAGGCCGGGTTGAGCGGCGACAGCGGGTCCATGAGAGGCGACGGC
>Ga0182194_1000007_pt1 | contig 43930 bp, 86 predicted proteins | sample G5R1MG_34_FD_128377 | JGI IMG/M metagenome (GOLD analysis project Ga0182194, IMG submission 128377) | Switchgrass phyllosphere microbial communities from Michigan, USA - G5R1_MAIN_12SEP2016_LD1 MG | ecosystem: Host-associated > Plants > Phyllosphere > Phylloplane/Leaf | place: USA: Michigan...
GCCGTGACCCACCCTCGCCAGCAGCCCGGCCAATCCTTCGAGGACCACCAGCGCGAGATGGCGACCTGGATTGGCACGTCGGTAGCCGAGATGAACCGGCCTCACGATCGCTGGCATGTCAGCTTAGCCTAGTGGCTCGGGACGACCAGCAATGCGCTTAGGTCGGCTACTGGCGCATGCCTGACAGAGCGCGAGGCAATGCTGGCAGGTATGGAAGAAGACGCGGTCCTAGCGATCAGCCGCTATGCCGTACATGCAGGAGTTGAAGTGCCATGATCCGCAAGATCCTACGCGGCATCCTCCGCCCTCTCGGCAAGCGCAAAGCAGCGGTGATAGCAGAGGGCTTGGATGGCCTGGCTAAGAAGGCGATCGACAGCAAGACGCGTGGGGCAGCTAGCAGACTGGATGATGTGTTGTAAGGTGTCGGTCTTTCCCGACTGTCAGGCCCAGCTTTCGATCACGACTGTCTGCAAGGCCAGTCAAGCAACCAAGTCCTGGTAACGTCTGCCACCCACCGTCACCTTGCACGCGCGCAGCGGGATCCGCCCAGTGCGATCTAAGACAGGGCCATACCACTGGATGCAGGCACCTCGAATTGCCGGCCCAACCCCCGGCTATGGGAACCTGAAGAATCTCACATTGCCATCCCCCGCGCAAGCTCGATCAGCACCGCAGCCACCAGCAGCACGCCGAAGAATCGCCGGTAGTACGTGCGCGCCCGTCTCACTTGATCGTCCTCCTCACGCGCCCTTCCACCCCATTGTAAGCCGCGTGCATGCTCTGCGCTCTACCGATGTCATGGTCTGTTCCGGCAGCATCCCAGAAGTACCGCAGCCAGTCATCCGGGCAATGTCCACGAAGCACATAGAGCGCGAGGGCAACGCCTTTGGTCTGCATGGGGGTGTCGGCATCACGCGCCTCGGCTAGCACGCTCAGGGCTCGGGTGACTGCCCCTTCGTCGACTCGGATGCGGGCCATTCATGGGGATTAGCTTGTTCCTGTTGTGTTCTGCAAGGGTTCTCCCATAATACCAAACCCCCGCCAGTGCCGCTTGATCCGCTTCTGTATGGATAGCGGGCCGTCCTGGGCGTAGGTGCGGGTGGCTAGCATGATCTCGCGTAGGCTGTGTTCGCCCTCTGCACGGGCGACGGTCTTGCCGGACTGGATGATGCGATAGGCGGGGGTCATTGCATCCATTCCAGGCGCTCGGGATGCTGCAGAAACCACGGCTTCATGCCGATGCCAACCTCGTGCTTGCGCCTGAACGTTTCGGGGATACCGTGCATCAGGATCACGAAGCCGATGGCCATTGGCGCAACGACCCACACAAGCGGGTTCCACCAGCGCCAAACGAAACCATGTCCGTCACCATCACGGTAGACGCGGATGAGCCATAGCCTCTTGAGGACTTGTCCAAACTTGCTCATGGTTTTGCATCCTCCAGTTTCCTGAGCACCTTACTCAAGCCATCGGGTAGAATGTTGCCGCGCGCGTCGAAGTATTCGGGCGCGATCTTTCTCCAAAACGCCGCTCGCTTGGCATCAGCTAATTTAGCTGAACAGATGCCGCGTCCCTTCCGTAGGCCGGGCTCGCTTGGACACCCCTTAGGCGGGTCAGTATAAAGCCACATCGGATAGGCGTTAGGATCGCCACAGACCGGGCAGGCATATCTAGGCATTATACCTCCCCCTCACTCTTAGCGGTATCGGAGGATGCTTGGGCGCGGGCGCGATACCGCTTGCAGAACCCCGAATAGCCCAAAAGGCGTTGGTAGAAGTCGGCGCTGCACTTGCCGCCGAAGATCGCCGATATCGTGCGCTTATTTACACAGTCCCAGCAGAACACGGGCTTCATCGGTGCCTCCGCCAACTCCACCAGCTTCCCGGCGTCAGGTATGACTTGCTCAACCATGATGGGTGTCCTTGGCTTTGACGATCAATGACCATGCGCCAGAGCAGTCAGGGCGCATGTTTTCCGGCAGTAGAGCCAATGCTCGTACGCACTGCTCCAACGCCTCGACCAACTCCCCCACGAGGCCTGTGTCGGTAGGGGTGGGGTGGGCGTAGAGGAGGGTACAGTTCCATCCCATAGGCACAGCATCGCCAGGCCAAGTTAGGATTTTTCGTCCGAAGTCAGGACGCTCCCAGCAGTATGCAACCGGCTCCACCCCCTCCCCTGCATCGGTGGAAGTCTCGTCCTCTATGGGGCGGGTGTTCCAGAGCTTGATCGCCTCGGCTTCGCTTGAGCTATCGCATGGGTAAATGCCGCAATCGCATTGGACGCGCCACAATCCCGCGTGCCCCCATTGGATAATGTCGGGCTGATTGTGCGCGCACCATGGGTTCGGACACGGCTTAAGCTCCACCACGCTCCCAGCTACCGGGGATGTCTTTGGGTTGGTCATGTCAGACCCTTTGCGTCACCGAGCGACAGCACTTCCATAGCCAAGGCGCGCGGGTCATTGTGACCTGCCGCGATCTTATGAATGGCGTCTAGCGCAGCGATCTTGAGGTTGTGGTCAACTTCTGCTTCTCGCCGCTGTGCGGCCTCCTGTGCCATCTTTGCGTCGAAGTCTGTCCGCCATTTCTCCCGCTTCCTTTTAACCACTACTGGATCATGAATGGCGCAGTACTCAAGAGTGACAGGCTCTCCATGGTGCAGCACATCACGCTTGCACTTCGCTCTCCGAGAGCATTGGTGAAAGCACGCTGATCTCCCCCCATCATGAACGCCGGCACAGCAGGAGCCAGGTTTCGGCGCCCATTTTGGGGCGTCTTTCGGGCGCCACCTAGGTGTATATACAAACCCAGCATCAAGCCGCTCGTCGGTCTCACCGGCCACGACCTGCACCCTCCTCGCTCTGTCTTTCGTCCCGCGCAAGATCATCGCCCCAGCGCTCAAGGTCGCGGGCGAGCGCATCAATGCGGGCTTGTGTGGCATACATGTCAGCACACCGGCTAGCGATGTAAGCGGACCATGGATCGGCGACTTCCACCGCGACGGCGGATATGGGGTGCGGCGCGTTCATGCTGACACCGGGGCGAAGTATACGCCGACAATATTGTGCTGGCAGAACTCGGCACGAAGATAATCACCTGCCCACACACGGATATACGGGATGTCGCAATGAAACCCCGGCTTGCTGGTCTCTTCGATGCGCGTGATGCCACACCGCCCAACCTTGAAGCCTGCCGGATCGTTGTCCGCGTCAATGTACTCGATGATTTCAGAAATGGTTTGGTCGTTCACTTGAACCTCCCAATCTCAATGTCGGCAGCTTCGATGTCCTCGCCAAGCTTCTTGAGCATGGCGTTGCTGTCGTGTTTGGTGTGCTGTTCGCGGTAGACGGCGTCGATCAGGTCGTAGGCTTGGCCGAGACGGCCATCGGCCCAGCCACCAGAGCCGCCTTCGTAAGAGGCGCGTGAGGGGATTGAGGCGCTCACGGGCAGCACCTCGGAGAGCCGCCGCAGACGTTTGCGTAGTGACCTAACTCGAAGTCAGTAATTTCACCTTCCCAAGGCGTCCAACTTTCGCAGGAGCGACACTCAAAGCTGATCGTGCCGTCGACCATGGAAAGACCTTCCGGCAGGCCAAGGACCTCGTCAGCATCCCATTCATCGCATGGATCGTAGCCCTCTCGGCCAAGCACCCAGCGCAGATTGAATAGGTGAGCGAGAGACCTCGACACGGGAGCAAAAGGCACGCTCACGACTGATGCGCTCATCGCCCCATCCCCCAGCTCACCGTCTGCGAAGAAGGCCACCAGCCACCGCCGCAATCGGGATCGTAGTTGTCAGGCGGGCCATAGCCCGCAGTCTCATGCTCGTTGGCCGCGTCGAACAGCGCTTCCATCTCAGCAATCAGCTCAGCGCGCTCGTCAGCATCGGTAGCCATCGCCGCGTCATAGGCCGCGCAGAAGATGTCCATGTCGCTGCCACGGGCCTCTGCAGCGATGCTCAGCAGGCAAGCCTTTTCGCTGTAGGTGCCGCGTGCTTCTTCCCAGCGGATAGGCCAGCTAGGGGACCATGGACCTGTGAGGTACAGAGCCTCGTTGAATTGGGTTTGAGCTACAGCCATCACATCGACACCATCTGCATAAAGCCCTTTGCCATGAAGCACGAAGCGGCGATCAGCACCCAAAACAGCGATGCGTAAACACCGCCGATCATAATCCTCAGCATGCGCTCTACGCCATCTGGGCGAGGGCACTGATCTTCCGCGACATTGTGAGAGGCGCTTGCCATCGTCATCTCCTGAAACTTGATAACCTCTTGTGGCTTGATATTGGCTATCTGGCAACAGGAAATATCATTTGCGTCTAAGAAAGTTTGCCGTTAGCAATGCGGCATGAACCAAGCTGATATTCTATTAGAGATCGAGGTGAGGGCTAAGCGCCTGCGTCTCCCAATGTACAATGTCTGCAGAGAGGCGGGCATTCATCCCACCACCTTTAGCAAATGGAAAAACGGGGTTGATGCCCGCATAAGCGGAATAGCTAAGCTAAGCGCCGCTTTAGACAAACTGGAGAGCTTTTCATGACCCTTACTTTCAGATGCGGCCATCCGCGCACATGGCAAAACACTGTCGGCATTGCAGATCCTCGCTGCCGTATCTGCCGCTACAGAGCAAAGGCCATGCGTGCTGAGAAAACGGTAAGCGCCAAGGAACTCCGCCAGGCAGAACGCAACATCAGCACGTTCGAGGCGAGCCGTATCATGTCGAAGCTGCGCGGGGGTAGTGCGATCGATCCCAACAAAGCGGAAAACGAGGCCGTACAGCAAGGCTCGCGCAATCTGCTACGCGCTTTGTATCGGGAGCATCCGTATGTGTTCGATGCCGCCGAGCGCTCAGGACGATATGTGGTCAGGCCTTAGCCGTATGGATTAGGCTCGCTCCAAGCCACGCCAAAATCAGCGCCAAAAGCGTATAATCTTTCGATTAAATCAGACATTTCAGCTTTGGTGAGGCGAGACGAGCGATAGCCAGTGTTTACCACGCCATCGCCGTCTAGTCCCGGCTCCCACTTGGGTTTGTGACCGAGGTCGTCTAGCACCAAACACTTCCAAGTTTCAGGTGGTAGTACACGCCCCATAGGCTTTGCACGGCTAATATCTGAAAGCATGCACCACATCTTCGCAGATTGCTCATTGCTGCGCGTTTCTGCCTGCACATTGACCACCGCTCGCTCTGGCGCTTTGTCGATAAGCTGCTTGGCGCGCTCCCGCATAGCGGGGCTGGTGAGCCTGATCGTCTGGCCTCTCATCTGCTTTCTTCCCATAGCTGAAGCGCTATCTGCACCAGATCCACGCCATGCGCTCGCTTAAACGCCTCCTCGCTCCCAAGCATGTGCACCGACTGATTGCCCATGTTGTGCAATTCGGGCGATAGTGGCACGATCCAACGATGATCTCGCCTACAGCGTTTGTTCGGCGCGGACATGATGTGGTGCAGAACTGCGGGCGCGCCTGTCACCACACAGCCTAAAGAGGCGACTCGCTGAATGTGAGCCGCCTCCTGTGCTGTCTTGCTGGTAGCCTTGCGCTTCATCCGCTCTTGAACAACTCGCCCCTCATTGCGTCGTGGCTTATCCCGCTTTGCTTTGAGAGGTGAGCGACGAAGCATCAGGCCAAGCCCATGGCGCTTTTATACGTTTCCAGCATCTCCGACTGATAAACGCGATCATCGGGCTTCATGGCCCGCAGCTTGATAATTGCGCGCGATGCCGGCACATCATAGCCGTCAGCCTTCATCATGGCATACCGATCTTTCACATCATCTTGGATGCCCTTCTTCTCTTCCAAAAGCCTCTCGACCGCCTCAATGTGCAAGCGAAGGCGGTCATCTGTCGGCGTGGCATCTGCTGGTGGTGTCGTCATAGCTTGCTCCAATCGATCTTGCTCATGCCCATGCGTGCGCGCATGTCGTCTGCGGTGTCTCTGATTAACTGCCGGCGCTTTTCAACGCCGATCTTGGCGAGCTGCCTACCGGGGCTTTCCGGCTTACGCCGAAACCACCTCAGAATGGCGGAAGATCATCGTCAAGATAATCCCCCATATTGGCAGCGGAGCGCTGCGAAGATCCCCGCGACCCATCCGACTCCCTACGCTTGCCGCCATCAGGCGTGGAAAGGATCGTAACGCTATTGGCCCGAACTTGCAGGTAAGTCTTGCCGTTCGACTCCTTCGTGCTGAGATCGCCCGATACGGCCACGCGCGAGCCCTTTACCAGCACCTTGGCAAGTCCTGCAGCACCTTTGCCCCAGCGCGCTACATCGAACCAGATCGTTTTCTTGTTGTCCCCGAAGCCGTCATCTACGGCCACTGAGAAGCTGCACACGTCACCGTCGCCAACTTGACGAACCTCGCTATCGCGTCCAACTGTTCCTGATACGCATACCGTCCTCATTTGCTATTCTCCTTGCTTTCGAGCTTTTCCTTGGCACGATCGTTGATCCACTTCTTCGCGCCGTCAAAACTCGCGGCGGGCAAGAAGCTGAGATTTTGAATGCGCTTGATCTTGAGGATATCTCCGACCGGCACGCCCAGGTCATTGCAGAGCATCATAAGCTCTTCGCGCTGACTGTCGTCGATCAGAGGCTCTGCCGGTTTCGGCGCAATTGTGTGCGTCGTCGCATCTGCATCGTTGTCGCCCTCTGTAGGGATCGCAAACGCCATAAGAGCAGCATACTTGTATGCAGCCGACATCGCCTTATTGGTCGCCTTGTCAGCGACGTCCATGGCCTCGCCAAACGTCTTTACGACATGGATTGAGCCATCATCGGCGGATACGAAATCAAATTCCGCTTCCACGGTCACATAGAAGATCGCGCCGCCTTTAGCGGCTGTGCGCTCTACCACTTCGCGCGACATGACGCGAGGAAGAATGCACAACCCGTTCTCTGCGAGAAGCGGGGCTAAGGCGTCATACACCTCATCAATGCCCCGAAATTGATAGCCCTGCTGAGAATTGCGCCGAGACTTAGCTATCCCGGTCTTTGCCAATGCGGCCTGCACGGCGGCGATCTTGGCATACACTGTCTTGCTCATCCTGCTTCTCCTTATGCCCGAAGGCCCAACCAAACTACTTACTGCGGATCGTCAGAATATCAGTTGCCGGCTCCATGGCAAGCCAATTCGGCTTAACATCAGCCTCTGCAAACGCCTCTTTGATCGCAGCCATATCCGGCGATTTGAAAACCCGCTGATACTCACTCGGCACAGCGTCCTTGTCGGCCACCACCAGCTTAGGCTTGCCTTCGCGAACGCTAACTGTCGCTTCCGTAAGCTCGGCTTTCTTGAGCCCCGCCGCGCGCAGGATCTGACCGATAGCCTTGCGCTTGGCATCCTTGCGAGCGTCGACACGCTGCAGCCTGGAGTTTAGCTCTGTCATGCGCGCCTTAATGCCTAGGATCAGTTCCTCGTCCCGCTGCAGCCCCTGGTGCGTGTATTCCAGCGCCTCCATGACGTTCGTGCAGCCGGCAAGCGTGTCTGCAAAAGCGCGCTCGTCATCACCGCACTCGGCGGCTAACCATTCTGCTATTCGGGTTAGTTCTGCAAGCTGGATGGGTGTCATCACGTAGCCATCTCCTTCAGCCTGGACTCTGGCTCAAACCATTTATCTTCGATAGCATGACCGATAGCTTCGATCTTGCCGTTCCAGCCGCCACCCCTGCGTACCCGAATTACTTTTCCGGGCAGCTGATTGAATTTCTCCGCGCCGCCAATCGATAGGCATTGCGCTATAAATTCTCCAGCAATGTTACTTTGTCCCGCATGATTATTAGCTACCATGTCGTGGTACGGGTCGCCGCCAAGGATATATCCGCCAAATCCCTGGCACGAACCTCCTCCATAATCTAGTATAAGCCAAACCGACAAAAACACTTCGCGGTCATAGCCAATCTCTGCCGACTGAATCCGGGCGTTGACAATTTCACTCACTGTGCGTTCTCCAATGCTTCCGCCATCGACTTCCCGCAGCCAAAGCGCTCGCGGTTATCATCATTCTTGCGGTATATGTTGTAATTGTCGTCGTGCCTGCTGATACGCAGGATATCGTGCTGCCACATCAGGGCTTGCAGGGCTTCCGCTGCCTCTTGACGATCAAGCTGCTCTGGTGATGCTTGCAGGCGTTCGCTAAGGTCTTTCATTCCGAGCGCTCCTTATGGGGGGTGGGGGTCATGCGCCGTTGGTGGTGGGAGCAGCCCCAACCAAGCTCAAAGTCACGGCGTTCGATATGCGTCAGCCAAACTATGGACCCAGCGCGCTTGCCTTCGGTGATTATCGACGGGTGCCATGCAAACCACCTACGCCACACCTCATTCTGCTCGGCAGCACATTGATCGTAGATTTCATCGTGCGTCATGCTGCTTCTCCAGCGAACAAGTTTCCTTGGCGTTGAGCGTTCTCGATGCGCTTGCAGGCAATGTCGAAAATAGCCGGATCGCTCTCTACGCCGATGAAAGCTCGACCGTCTTGCAAGCAAGCAACTCCGGTGCTTCCGGAGCCCATAGTGAAGTCGAGCACAGTTTCGCCAGGCAGGGTGTAAGTCAGCCCCAAGTAGCTCATCAACGCGACAGGCTTTTGTGTATCGTGCTCGCTGCTATTTTGTGTGTCAGACGAGAATGTAATGACAGAGCGTGGATACCGTTCGGTGCTGTCGTAGTGATAATCGCCAGCCATGTTGCCATAGACAGCGGTTTGCAGATGCGATCCTCGAAAGGTCTGCTTGCGAGTATGCCCCTGTGTCTTTTGTGGGAAATAGCGAGTGGCAGTTTCAGAGAAGACACTGATGACTTCGTGTGCACGAAGCGGTTGCCGCTTGGCATTCAGGAAGCCGGTCGCCTTCGGCTTATCCCAGATCCAATCGTACCGAAAATGCTTGAGGTTCGATGCTCTAAGCAGCGACGAGAAGGGTTCAGCACCAAATAGCACGATTGGGGTGCTAGGCAGAGCAACGCTGTCGATAGCTGTCCACATCTGCTCGAACGGGATAATAGCATCCCAAGCGGCGCGTGTTGTGCCGTAGGGGATGTCCGTAATTACGGCATCCACCTTGCCCAGCGTCGGCAGCACATCCCGGCAATCGCCCAGGTACAGCGTCGCGCGCCCGATCTGCTCGACCCGGCTCACCTCCCCGTCTCCTCGAATATAGTGTTGTTGGTGGCTTGGGCGCGGAGGGCGGCGGCAAGAATTTCGTCCAACGCGGGATCGCGCTTTGCCGGATTGCAGAGCGGGCATCGACGCGTGCAATAGTCGCAGCCATATTCAGGATCGACGCACGCCCATTCCTCGACGCAATCAGACACGAAGCCCTCGCCGCCACACTCGTAGCAGCCGTCCTCGTAATCGTCGTAGTCGTCGGAAGCGCCCCCCCCTTCCCCGCTCCTGCCTACGCTAAGAGAGGCGTGTTGATTGGTCATGACGAGGGTTCCGGGGCAGGAGGCGCGAAGCAATAGAACTCGGCGAACTCTTGGGCAGTGTGCTTGCCGGCCTGCACGTCGCGCAGATGGCCAACAACTTCTTCGCCGAGCATGTAGGCGTATGCCCCCGCATCCTTATCTGGATCTATGCAGGCTGCCGCTTGGGTAAGCAGGCCGATGAGATTAGTTTTCATGCTGCGCCTCCGGTCTTGGCGAGTTCCTTCGCTGCCTTCTTGACGCGGGCCTCGCGTTCATCGAGAATCTTCCGACGCGCCAATCGGATGGCTACATCCAGATACTTGGCGCGGGCCGTGGCGGTGTCATTGCCCATGCGGACGGTGGCTTCTGCAAAGCCGTCATCAACATCGTAGTCGCGGGCGCAGGTGCCGACCGATACGATCAGCGCGTCATCGCCGGCACAACGCAGGCTCTCGATCCGCTGCTGCAGATCGCGCAGTTCATCGGGGCTCATACCAGCACCCAAGCGATAGGCACCCAAGCCAGTACAGCCAGAGCAAGGATCACCAAGGCATTGCGGGGACGTAGATACTTGTAGGTTCGGTCCATAGGCCGCACAGAGCCATGCACATGCTGGCGGCGGGCTTCGGTCATGGGATGGATCATTTGAGGCTCCTTTCGGGGCTTAGGGCGCGGTCAGCCATTGACCAAGCGCCGCCGACTTCCTCGTATTCCTGCTGCTCATCTGCGGTGTTCGGCCCTTCTGGGCCGATGCGCGGGATGCGATCTCGGAGGACGCGGGCGCATTCCTTCAAAGCCTCCTCCAACTCGCTGATCCGCTTCTCCTGATCGGAGGGGGTGGGCATGAATGACCAGTCAGCAAAACAGTCACCGAAGCCTATGCACAGCGTGTAGGCGAGCCGCCCATGCTCCTTTAAAGTTGGCTCACCGATCTCATCGACTGCGAATTGCGACAAGACATCATCAAGCACCTGCCTGGGCGTTGACACATCCTCGCGCCAAGGGATCGCCACCACATCGAAGTCGCGGGCCATTGAACCATGCACCGCCAGCGCGTAACCGTGCCTGCGTGCGATCTCTGCAAACTGTGGGTAAAGCGCTGCATACCAAGGCGCAAAGTTAGCCGCTTTCATGCCTCGCCATCCTCGTAATCGTCGATCTCACCTAAGCAATCCGTGAAATCAGAAGTGCTGATGCGAGGCGCTCCTAAGTCGCAGCCGCCCTTGTAGGCGTCCCAACCAGCGCCGGCCCACTTGGCGGACATGTCGTTCCAGCCTATCTCCCAACCCCGATACCAGACATCCTTGCCGTGGCTCGGTTCTGCTGGCCGCGCCTCTACGGCGCCACTTGGTTCGGTCATACCGGCATACCCCCCAGCTGATACAGCAGCGCTGCATATACCAAGCCCCCAGCTACAGCACCAAACGCGATGGCCTTTGCGGTTCCGAGGCGCTTGCTCAGCTTGGTGTTGCCATAATCCTGCGTTGTCCTGCCGCCAGCCTGCTTAGGTCGGGCGTCGAAGTCGCGATTGCTCATGCTGCTTGCTCCGTTGAATGTCCTTGCACCCTAATCGTAATGATGCTATCCGTCAATGGTAATTTGAAACACCATGAGGTTTTTAATGATTGGGCTATCAGAGATCAGAGAGCGGCTTGCAGACAGGAACCTTAGAGAGGTCAGCCGGCAGTCGGGATTGCACTACAATGTAGTTTACCGGCTTGCGAATGGCACCGAGAATCCGTCGTTTCGCACGGTACGCCTTTTGGCGGAATACCTGGAGGCGCGTCCATGAACGGGTCTATCAATATTGATGTCTTGCCGGGAACGGCGATACTTGACGCGGCAAATGAAGCTCAAAATCTAGCCGATCGCATAGGCATCACCATCAAATTTGACTTCAATGGCGTATTGTGCCGAGCCTTGGTGGGAGGCGATGCAGGAAGATTAGCCGATAATTTCATGTCTAAAATGGGCAGTGACAGCGAATTTAAAATGGCGTCAAGCCGATGAGGCCGGAAGACGTAATCCAGCGCGCAATCCGGGCGGAGTTCAAACGCCATGGGTTTGATACGGTCGCAGTGCCTAATGGCTCTGTACTGGCTGGTGGCCCGTCGCAGCGCGCTAGGCAGATGAACTCGCTAAAGGCGTCTGGCTTGCGCGTCGGCTTCCCGGATTTGATTGTGTTCGCGCCGGAAGGCCGGATCGGCTTCGTCGAGGTCAAGCGCGAGGGCACAAAGCAATCTGCAACACAGGTGGAATGCGAAACCTGGCTGCATGGGCTTGGGCACAAGTACGTGGTCATGCGAACGTCGATGGACGTAATCGAAACGCTAAACGAATGGGGATGGACAAAATGACGGAAGATCAGATCAAGGCAGTTGCGCAGGGTTTGGCTTGGTCAGACCTTTCGCAGAAAAAGAAGCGTGGTATCTCGGAGGATGAGCCTTTGCACTGGAAGCTATTTGAGGAAGATGCCCGCGCTGCCATAGCGGCATATGAGGCGACAGCGCAGCCAGTGGCTTGGTCATTCCAGCTGGCGTCGTACATATCAACTGGTGGAGAATATATGAAATGGAGTGCGACCCAGTTATCAACGAGCAAACCTTGCGTGCCAGAGGGTAGCATTCGTAATCTTATGCCTCTGTACCTGATTGCTGGCGAGTAGCCATGACCTATAACATACTCACACCGCTCTTCGCTTACGGCAAGCCCCGCGCTGCGCCGTCACACTTCCCTTACGATCATCCCACGCTTGAGCAAATCGATGCAGCTATGGCCAAGAAACAAGCCGCCGCAGCTTACATGAGAGAGTGCCGCGCATTGCAGCATCGCATATTCGGGAGTCGCCGCAATGCCAAGCCTTGAGGAAAGCAGCGTGCGGCTGGCTCTGCATGCCATGAATCGCCGAGAGGTAGATGCCGCGTTCGAGACATACTTGCGGGAGTGCGGCAAGGAAGAGAAGATGGCTCGGCAGAATCATCATCGTTTGAAAGGAAAGTAGAATGAAATATATGGGTTCTAAGGCACGGCATTCCAAAGAGCTGTTGCCAATAATTCTTGCCGATCGCAAGCCGGGGCAGTGCTATGTGGAGCCGTTTGTTGGCGGTGCGAACATAATTGATAAGGTCGATGGGTGGCGCATAGCCAATGATTACAACCCCTATCTGATGGCAATGTGGCGGGCTATATCTGAAGGATGGTTACCGCCTAGATTGGTAACAGAAGATATGTACAAAGATTTGCAAATATCCCGCCCTATAACGCCGGAATGTGGCTACATTGGGTTTGCTCTTTCTTTTGGGGGTAAGTTTTTCGGCGGTTATCGCAGAGATGTAGCAGGCACAAAGGGCTGTTTGGAGAACATGGAAACACAATCAAGGCGTTCTTATCAATCCATGATAAAACAAGCTCAATCCCTTATTGGGGTTGACTTCCGAAACCAAAGCTATCTCAACCTAGATATACCTGATGAATCATTGATATATTGTGACCCACCATATGCCGGAACAACAGGTTACAAAACAGGATCGTTTGATCACATGGCGTTTTGGCAATGGTGCGACCAAATGCACGACGCCGGCCATAGCGTTTTTGTCAGTGAATACAATGCGCCGCATCATTGGCGTTGTGTGTGGCAAAAGCGAGTAAACAATACTCTAGTCAAAGACACGGGCTCAAAAACCGGAACCGAGCGGCTTTTTACTCGGTAAGTCAGCCGCGACGGTCGGGGAGCGCCGAGCAAGTAGCGCTCAACCCGACCTTTCGACACGCCAAGCAGGGAGCGTTACGAATGACAGCACAATACACAACCTGCTGTGGTGTGGCAACTGCATTCCGAGGCTTGCTGGTTATCTGAAGCTGCTGTAGTGTGGGCGGGCGAGGAGAGAGTTTGCCGCTCTCGATCCCCGCCCTATCACAACGCGCCTGCAAGGAAGGACGCATCTGATGCCTACTGGAATACCTAAATCTGCGCGTGGTTGCAAGACTTACAATGAGGCTGAGGCTCATGCTGCTTGGCTTGATTATTTATCCACCCGAGAAAGCCATGGGATACATAGCGCCAAGTCACGGCAGTCTTTCGTTGCATTCCTGCGGGCATATACCAGGGGTGTAAAGTGAGCCGGTGGTTCCGGCTTTACGCCCAGGCAATGCGCAGTCCAAAGGTTGCCAGGCTGTCTGACAAAGACTTTCGTCTCTGGGTCGAGATGCTTTCTGTAGCTAGCGAAAACGATGGCCAAGTTCCTCCTCTAGATGATCTTAGGCACCTGCTTAACAGGCGATTAGACCACCTATCATCGGCTGTTGAACGCTTGATAAGCGGCGGGTTAATGGATCGGTTAGCAAGCGGTTATGAGCCTCATAACTGGTCAAAGTTCCAATATAAATCAGACACTTCGACCGAAAGGACGCGCAAACATCGTAAAGCGCGGAACGTTCCTGTGACGCCCCCAGATACAGAAGCAGATACAGAGACAGATACACTACCTAAAGGTAGCGACGGAGAGCCGTCATCTGGTAAGGCTTTGTGGGATGAGGCGTTGGCGTATTACGGCAAAAACCGCAGGGCTCTGATTGGGAAGTGGGTTAAGGTGAACACGGCAGAGGTTTTCATTGATGTTTTGGCTGACTGCCAACGCAATGATCCTTTGGATCGCATCTCATGGACAGAGGCGGCGCTTAAGAAGAGGAAGGGGAGCAGTTATGAACTCGAACTGCCAATCTGCTGATTGGCGGCCAACACGCACCGGCAAACACCATTGCCCGGAGTGCCACGAGGGCCGAAAAAACAAGCGCGACAAACCGCTAAGCGTCTCGCGCGATGGCGGAACCCTCCTTTGGCACTGCCATAATTGCGGATTTTCAGGAGCATACGGCAATGAGCATTCACGAGAAGCACAAGGCATGGATCGAGGCGCGCGGTCTAGATCCGCTGCTTGCCGAGAGGCTGGGCTTGCGAACCGAGCGGCGAGACGGGAAGAACTGGCTGGTGGTGCCATACGTCGAGGCCGGTGTGGCGGTGAACCACAAGTGGCGGCTAACGTCCGAGAAGGATCACCGGATGGATACCGGCGCGCCTCTCTCATTGTGGAACGCCGACTGCCTGAAGGAAGAGATGGTTCGCAACGGGCAAGCGCCTGTCGTGATAACCGAGGGTGAGTGGGACGCTATAGCGGCAATCCAATCGGGTTTTCCGTTTGCGGTATCGGTGCCCAACGGCGCACCTTCCAGCGAGACAACCGACCTCGACACAGCCAAGCGTTACGAGTGGGTGGACAGGCACGCAAACGAGCTGGCTGGCGTCAAGGAGTTCATCATAGCGGTTGATGACGATCCCGCTGGGCACTACCTGCGCGCCGATCTGGTGGCCCTGCTAGGGGCGGAGCGTTGCCGCTTTGCGGTTTACAGCGAGGGGATGAAGGATCTTAACGAGGTTCTTCAAGATTACGGCGAATCGGAAGTGGCTCGATCGCTAAGCACTGCAAAGCCGTTTCCGGTACAAGGGCTCTACAGGCTGGACGATTTTCCTGAGAAGGGCGAGGTTCGTTCGTACGATATTGGAGTTGCCCCGATACGCGAGATGATCGCCATCGTTCCAGGCACCCTTACGGTTGTTACCGGCTTTGCCAACATGGGTAAGTCCACGCTCATGAACGCGATTATCGGCAACACCTTGCTGCATCACTTCCCGGTCTGCATCGCCAGTTTTGAGACGGACGTGAAGCCGATCCTTGAGCAAGGATTGCAAATGGCGATGTTGCAGTGCGGGAAGCAGGACTTGGTGGCGGCAGCGAACAGGGACGCGTTAGCTGATGTGAACCAATGTCTGGCAAAGCGCCTCACCATCATCAGCCAAGCGGTAGATGAAGACCTGGAAATGTCGCTTGAGAAGTTTCTGGATCTTTGCCGAGTCGCGGTTGTCCGCCATGGCGCAAAGATGATCGTGCTAGACCCTTGGAACGAGATTGAACACAAATCGCGCAGGGGTGAGAGCGAAACCGAATACATTGGCAGGGCCATCCGTGCCATTAAGCGGTTCGCCAAGCAGTACGATGTTGCGTTTTGGATCGTGGCGCATCCAACCAAGCCAGAAAAGGGAAGCAAGGCGGTTCCCGGCCTTTACGACATAAGTGGATCAGCTCATTGGGCGAATAAACCTGATTACGGGATGACCTATCACCGCCCTAAGTTCGACGAGAACAAGGCGCAGATTGTGGTCAACAAGGTCCGCATGGGAATGCCGGGGAAGCGCGGCGTGGCTAACGTCAGCTTCGACTTCCGCACCAGCACCTTCGTGCCAATCGCTGAGTAATGCCAGAACCCATCACCAGCTTAAACCAGATAACCGACAGAGGCTTTACGCCCGCACTCGGCAGGCAACCTGACACAACCGAGAAGGTAGAGGTGCTGGCTAGGGGCGGTTTCGTATTCCGCTTTACGTACGAGCCGAAGCAGATCGATTGGACGAAGCGCGATCATCCGTTTTCGGCGGTGGGGTGGCGGATTGCGGAATGAATGTCACACTTGACAAGGGGGCCGTGACACGTCAGGTTGTCACTATGGAATACGCGACAGATAAAGATCTTGAGGAATTTGTCCTCGCAAAGCAAATGCTGATTGATGCGCGCAATCTCCGCAATCGTGTGCAGGCGCGCATTCGCAAGCGTAGGCAGCGGGCGCTTCAAGCGGGCATCAAAGGAACCGAACAATGAAACTGATAGGACAAGTGCGATCTGTCGAACGCGCCTTGGGCAACCAATCACAGGCAGCGGCAGGAACTGTTGAGAAGCGCAACTTCAAGATTGATGTTCGTCCGGCGAGCAAGCCCGATGGCTACTACGGCTACGGCAATATGCAGTTCATTCTGCATGGGCGCGAACTGCAGGACTGCGGCCTTGACCTCGGAACGGCCGTTGAAATGTATCTGGTACCTGAAGGCGCCGAGAAGCCGGGCTTCGCCGAGTTGGATGACGCCAGGCGCTCCCTCTATGAAGCCGAGCAGAAGATTGGCGCCTTGGAACGCGCCGCTGAGCAGGAGAAGCGTCGGCAGGCTCGCGTGGAGAGTGATCGATTTGGTGCGGGGGAACGCATGCAAGCTCTCCAGCGCGAGAACGTCCGGCTGACCGTCGAGCTTATGACGCTGCGCGGCGCAGTGCAGGATTTCAGCCCCACGCCGACTCTGTTGGAGCAGTCCCAAGCAGGCCTGACCACAAGAGGAGAGACGGCGTGAGCATCGTCGACAAACTGCGCCGGTACTTCGTTGCCAACCGCGCGCCATTTCTGAGCATTCGCCGCCCCCTGCGATACGGCACAGGGTTCGTCCGCTGCCGCTGTGGCAACTCGGACGGGTTCTACTGGGGGCGCTGGCTCATCACCTGGCGCAAGCCTTACGCAGAGGTCTGGGGCTTCGACGGGCGCGAGTGGGTATCCGCCTACATGCTCACCACCACCCCCAACGAAAGCACCCCACACCATGGCTGAGCAGATCTGCGACGGCATTCCTGATGCTGCGATTGAAGCTGGGTGCGCAGCTTGGTACGTCTCTGGCGTCTCTACGGACTGGGACGAGGGAATGATCGTTGCGGCCATCTACAAGGCGATGCGCGAGGTTATAGAACACCTCCCCGAACCACCCACCACCAAAGACCAAGGGGACAAGCGGTGAGCGAGATCGAGAACCATTGGCTTAAGCGCTTGGCAGACGCTCTGGTCGATCCAGCGGTGTCACACATTGTCTTCGAAAAGACCTCCTCCGAGATGATTGTCATGCGGACGTACACCGCCGACCCATGCGCCGCAGCCCGCAAGAGAGCGCTCAATGAGGCAAGGAGCGCAGCAAGAGATACTGCGAAAACCATCGAACAACCGCGTCCGAGCCAATGGGGTAAGGGATTCATCGCTGCATGCGACGAAATAGACTGCGCAATCCGTAATCTCGCAGAAAGGGGGGAGGGATGAAGCGCCAGCTAGATTGGTTCCAGCACGGCTTCTGGTGGCGCTTAGGTTCAGAGCTTGCCAGGCGATTGGTGAAAGCGGTATTCGGCTAAGACAAGTTTCACATGGCGGTCATCCAACATAGTTCGGACGCAGCACGACCTCCAAGCGCATCCTCCCGGTATAGGGTAAACTTCGACCGCCCCCGATGACAGCGTCCTACCGCTGCGGGTGAACTAGGAGTAAGGATGTGAACGCTGCGCCAGCCCATTACGATGGAGAAGAGCATGGCATACGCCACGAGGGATAAGGCGCTAAGGGCGCTTAGGCACTTGCAGGGTGCTGATCGCTTTTCAAAAGCGCCAGTGCTGTGCGATGACGGTTGGTATCTAGCGAGGACACGTCTAGGCACTGCTCGCAACCGTAAGCACCTGCGTCTTTTGATTCGGTCGTATAAATTCGACTTCAGGAGTGCAATAGATGGGGTTTAACGATGACGGCCTTGGCGCTGCGATGGGAGCATCGCTTATAGAGGGTGCGGCTAATCGCGCCGAATGGTATGCGAAAGATGCAAGGGCGTTGTTAGCATGGGCACTTGACCGGATCGAAGCGCTTGAGAAGGCGCAGGGCATTGAACCGAGCGAGCGCCCTGATATGCCTAGCGAAATAGAGGCAAGGCGTTTAGCGGAGATGCGTGCTAAATCGTACGGAAACCTAACTCCACAAACCTACCAGGATTACCCGCAAAGGTGGGGGTTGGGGCTCCTCCAAGGTTATGGGATTGGCTTCAAAGGGCGTGAATGATGGCGCGGGTCGCTTATATCCTTGACGCCACGAACCACAAAAGTTAGATTAAACACAGCCCATTCCTCTAATCGGAAGGCGGTGATCCTCAATCTCCCCAGAACGGGGTTAAGTTCGCCAGAAGGTGAGAAACATGCACGGTGAAGCAACACCGCCTGATGCACCGACGCAAAAGCGGAACACCAGTGGCCTTATGCCTGCATGGAAGCCGGGCCAGTCAGGCAACCCCAAGGGTAGGCCCAAAGGCGCGAGGCAGAAGCTAGGTGAAGCGTTCCTAGACGCATTGCTGTCTGACTTTCAGCAGTCGCTAGCTGAAGGCACTGCGGGCGTTGATGCGATCCGCAAGATGCGCGACGAAAAGCCCAACGAGTATGCAAAAATGATTGCCTCTCTTCTGCCGAAGGAGATTGAGGGCAATATCAACATGGGCATCGGTGACGCACTAGACGCGCTGGATGATGAGTGAGTTCGACGCTGCGAAGTTGAAGCGCCTTAGGGATGACTTCGGCTACTTCGCAAAGAACTGCCTGCGCATAAGAACCAAGGCTGGTGAGGTTCGGCCATTCCAGCTTAATCGGGCGCAGATCTACCTTCATAGCAAGCTAGAGCAGCAGCGCGAGAAAACCGGCAAGGTGCGGGCCATCATTTGTAAAGGCCGGCAGATGGGGGCAAGCACGTACCTGCAGGGTCGGTTTTACTGGCGCATGTGGGGCGGGAAGGGGCTTAACACGTTTATCCTCACGCATGAGCAGGCAGCTACCGACAACCTGTTCAAGATGACGAAGCGCTATCATGAGCTGATGCCGGATTGGGCTCGCCATGACACCGGGGCGTCTAATGCCAAGGAGTTGAACTTCGCAGGCCGCGAGTGTTCGTATGCCGTCGCGACTGCTGGCACGAAGGAGGTAGGGCGCTCCTCGACGATCCAGCTGTTCCACGGTTCGGAAGTTGCCTTCTGGCCTAATGCCGAGGATCACGTTGCGGGGCTTGAGCAGGCGCAGTCGGATGCACCGGGCACCGAGCGTATCCTTGAAAGCACAGCTAACGGTATCGGCAACGTCTATCAGCGGCGCTACAAGGCGGCAGAGCGTGGCGACAGCGTAGACATTGCCGTGTTTATGCCGTGGTTCTGGGATGATGGATATTCCTCCCCTGCCCCGGCTGACTTTGAGCCCGGCAGCAAGTGGCGCGACTATCAGGATCGCAACGATCTTACCGACGATCAACTGCATTGGGCCTACGTCAAGAACCGCGACATGGCCAACGCCACAGGCCAATCGTTCGATGAGCCGTGCTGGAAGTTTAAGCAAGAATACCCGTCCAACGCGGACGAGGCATTCCAAACCGCAGGCAATAGCTTCGTGCCATCGGATAAGGTGGCTGCGGCTCGGCATGCCAAGGTCCTGCCGCAAGGCCCGCTCATCATCGGCGTTGATCCGGCGCGGGGTGGAGACAAGACAGGTGTGATTGATCGACGCGGACGCGTGGCCGGATCGACCATCTGCGAGCTGTGGGACTTCAACGATACCATGGCTATCGCGGGCAAGGTGGCGCACCTCATCCGCCTGCATAAGCCCGCTGCGGTTTGCATCGATGTGGGTGGCTTGGGCGCTGGTGTTGTCGATAGGCTGAAGGAGATGGGGTACGCGCAAGTCCATGCGGTGAACTTCGGGTCATCTCCCGTTGGTGTCGGACCTACTGGCGATGAGCTGTATGAGAACCGCCGCGCGGAAATGTGGGACGTGATGCGCGATTGGTTCGATACTCCTGGTGGAGTGAAGGTGCCTGACAGCGATGCCGTGCATGGCGATGTATGCGCGCCTGTGTGGGGAAGCGGCGCAACGCGGTATAAGTCGAACAACGAGTTGGTGCTTGAGCCGAAAGATAAGATCCGCGAGCGCATCGGTGCTAGCCCTGATATCGGGGACGCATTGGCTCTTACGTTTGCCATTCCGGTTAGTCCGGTGTATATCGACGATGATGACGGCGGTTCCGGCCCCAGCGGAGGTTACTAGGTGCAACGAACTGCCGCGACTGTCATGGAGGACACTGGCCTTGAGATCGAGGCTGTAGATGATCTTGAGCGACGCACGCTTGAGGATCTTCCTGCTGACGAACGCCTGGTTGCAATCGCTCAAACCCAAGGCGATCTATCCCCCTACCTGTCAGAGAACCAGCTTGCATCCATCGGGCAACAGTGCCTGCAGGATTACCAAGAGGACTGCACAGGCCGCGAAGAGTGGTATTGCAAGGCGGAAGATGCCCTCAAGCGCGCCAAGCAAGAGCGCCCCGACGAGAAGCAATGGCCGTGGAAAGGAGCATCGAACGCCAGCTACCCGCTTCTGACCACCGCATCTCTGCAGTTTGCGGCGCGTGCATATCCTGCGATCGTCAAGGGTGACGAGGCAGTAAGCTGCAAGGTCATCGGCTCGGACAAGGGCTTGCCTGAGATGGGGCAGGACGGCCAGCCGCTGATGCAGGTTGATGGCAAGATCCTGACGATGACGCCTCAGGGGCCTGTGCTGATGGATCGGGCGACGCAGCAGATCCAGCCCATTCCACCTGAGGCTGCCGAGCGGATCATGCAGGCGGCTCAACCCGTATGGAAGCGCGCTCCTGGCGTTAAGACCAAGCGCGCCCAGCGGGTCAAGGAGTTCATGAACTACACGATCTTCTACCGCATGAAGGGCTGGGAAGAAGATACGGACACGATGCTGCATCACCTGCCGATCATCGGGTGCGGATTCCGCAAGGTGTTCTACGGCGACGGCCAGCGCAGCGAGTATGTCAGCGCGCTCAAACTGGTGGCGCCCATGTCGGCCAAGACGTGCGAAGATGCGCCGCGTCTGACGGAAGTCCAGTGCGACAAGAGCCTAAACGACATCAAGGGGCTGCAGAACGCCGGCTTCTACCGTGATGTGAAGCTGGTCGAGAATGAGGACGATGCGGGCCTGCGCACGTTGCTTGAGCAGCACTGCCTTATCGACCTCGACGATGACGGATATGCAGAGCCGTATGTCGTAACGCTGGATGAGCAGACGGGTGTTGCCTTGCGGATCGAGGCTAACTTTGGGCCTGACGATGTGCAGCTTGCGCAGGACGGGCGGGTCATCAGCATCCGCCGCGAGTGCTACTATGTGAAGTACGACTTCTTCCCTAGCCTGGACGGTTCGTTCTACGGGCTGGGCTTGGGCCACCTGCTCGACAACATCACGACGATCGTGAACAACGCGATTAACCAGATGATCGACTCTGGCACGGCTGCGGCGGCTGGTGGCGGCTTTATCGCGTCGGGCGTGGATCTTACGGGCGGCGGTAAGCGCAACTCCCGAATTACGTTTGAGCCTGGGTCTTGGAAGACGGTCAACGTATCGGGCGGCAAGCTGCGTGAGGCGATGGTGGACCGCACATTCCCAGGGCCTAACCCGACAACCTTTAGTGTGCTTGAGCTGATGCTGGGCGCGGCTAAGGATATCTCTGCCATCCAGGATGTAATGACGGGTGATGCTCCCAGCAACGCTCCGGTGGGAACGACACTGGCGCTTATCGAGCAAGGCCTGCAGGTTTTCACGGCTATCTATAAGCGCATCTTCCGTTCTCTTAAGGAGGAGTACGGGAAGCTCTATAAGAATATCGCTTTTTACGGCGGCGAGGCTGCTGAGCGCGATTACATGGAAATCTTGGATGATCCCGAGGCTGACTTTGCCAAGGATTTCGATTCCAAGGACTTCGATGTTCGTCCGGTAAGTGATCCCAGCAACGTCACGAAGCAGCAGAAGTTGGCGCGTAGCCAATACCTGCTGACATTCCTTGGTGCGCCGGGGATGAACCCGCAGGCCATCATCCGGCGCGCACTTGAAGCGGCCGACATAGATGACATAGATGAATTGCTCGCTCCTGACCCGCAGCCGGATCCAATGCAGGTCGCAGGAGCAGAGGCGCAACTGCGTAAGCTGACTTCGGAAGCGAACCGCAATGACGCGCAGGCACAAAAGACGCTGGCCGATATTGAGAAGGGCGCTAACGAAACGGCGCTGAAAGCTCAAGCGGAAGAGCGGGAGCGTTATCTCGCCGTGGCCGACAAGTTCCAGCAAGGCCTTGAGATTGGGGCTCGCGCGTGAACATCACCGATGAAGAATTTGACGCTTGGCGCGAAAACCCGATGACGCTTTGGTTTATGCGCGCGTTCAAAACGGTGGCCGACGAAAACGAAGCCATTGCCAAGGACCATGCGTGGTCACTGGCGACTAGCGAACAATCTCACCAAATCGACACACACCTGATGACAGTCTTAGCCGAAAAGGTTAAAGCGTATCGGAGCGTGTACGAAGCCACGTTTGAACAGATCCAGGGTTTTGCAGAGGGCGGCGAATGACAAATCTGAGTGGAATTCTACCGACTGGCTATAGCGTGCTGATTAAGTGCGAGACGGTTGAGGAAAAGACGGCTGGCGGCATCATCCTGCCGAGCGCCCATGTCGACCGCGAGAACACCGCATCGCAGAAGGGCACGATTGCAGCAGCCGGCCCTTGCGCTGGTACGTTCATCGACTGGCCTGAAGGTCATGAGTTTCCGCCTGTCGGCTCGCGCGTGCTTATCAAGAAGTACGCAGGCGTCGAGGTCAAGGGCAATGACGGCGCTGATTACCGCCTGTGCGACGATAAAGACATTCTCGCGTTGATGGAAGGCTAACCGATGGCTGACAGCTGGGTATATCTTGGCGGCGCTAAAGTCGCAGCGGGCCTCATCCCCGACACTACGGGATCGGGCTCGTCGAGCGTCCTGAGGTTCCAGCAGGTAGGCGCTGATGGTTACGTGGCTGGCGGCACTCCTTCGACACTGGCGAGTAACGCCACGTTGGCCGCTGGCGCATCAACAACTCCTGTTACGGGCATCGGTGGGGCGTCATACATCTGGGCGTATCAGTTCGCAGGCACGACGCCATCGCTGGTGATCGAGGCGCTTGGACCGGACGGTGTGAACTACCAGACTATCACCACGGCAACGGCGTCTGGCTCGCAGGGCATCGTCCTTGGTAGCAACAGCACGGTGAGGTTGCGTAATGCAGGCGCTAACCAGATCACCGGCTTGTACTCGAACATCAGCTAGTGGCTCTGCCGATCGCCTTTGGCCTTAAGCGCGGCTGGCCGGTTGGTGGTGGCTCTGTTCGCCCGCCTTTGGGTATTCCTGATAACGCGCTGCTGTCGCCAATCGATAGCCGCATTCTCCTAAGCCCGGTCGATGGGCGTATTCTGTTGAGGGTTTCGTAATGGCCACTCCTAGCGTGATGACTGCTGCGGATATTTCGGCTGCTGGCGGGGCGACGGCGGCGCAGTTGGCCGATATCGTCGCAGGTGGCTCCCGGCGCGTGGCTCATGTCGGCTCTCGAACGATCATCCCGGACACATCAAACACAGCCTCGTCACAGAATGCCAGCCGCCGATGGGATGTCGCCAAGGACGATATCGCGGCGCTGGCGCTGGTCTATGGCAACTGGATACTCACTGCTGCAGGTGAGCAGGCCATCACCAACCCCCGAACTGTGCGGGCGGATATTGAATACCCGATTGGCACTTTTACGCGAGTGACTTGGAACAGCGGCGCGACAACGACCGGAAGCCTTACGGCGGGGCAGGATGAGCTTGTTTCTGACTTCATGTCAGTTACTATCCCCAAGGGCGCTATATACCGCATTTCTACTTGGACTGATTGCATCGATGCCGCTTATAAGTTCAACACCGACGCCCAAGGCTGGCAGGCACTGGGGGATGGCGCGTCTAGCGGAATTGCTGACCCAACCGGCGCGCCATGGACGCCTGCCAGTGTCGGCGGAATAGGCTACAACCCCTACGCCATTATCGCGCAGACACGTATTCCTTCTATCATGGGCGTTGGTGACAGTCGAGTGGCTGGTACAGGCTTGGGATCGGGCTCCGGTTTTACGCCCTTCGCTGGTTGCTTGGCTGCGCTCGCAAGTACGCCTGGGATTGGGTTCTTGAACATGGCTCGCGGCTCCCAATCGGCACAATCCGCAGCATCGGGTCAGTTTGCGAAGCGCGCGGCCTACTTCAAGTACGTTTCCGCCGCCGTGCTTGGGTTGGGATACAACGACCTAAACATCGGCGGGAGGACCGCTCTGCAGGTGTACACCGACCGCCAGACGATCCGAGGCTTGGCGCCGAACCTAAAGTGGTTCCAGACCACAATCGAACCCGCTACGACCTCGACGGATAGCTGGGCCACCATCGCAAACCAGAGCCCCAATGGCCTCAATGCAACCCGTATTGTTTTCAACGACAATTACGTGCGAGCTGGCGCTCCGGGGTTTTCAGGATATCTCGATCTTGCCGATGCGGTGGAGACGCAGCGCAACTCCGGCCTAATAAAGGCTCCTCCAATGGTGCCCAATGCTATCACCACAGATGGGCTTCACTTCGGCTTAGGGTCATTCGGCTTGTACCGACCCTACGTCGCCAACGTGCCCGAACTTTATCGCCGCTAACCTCCCCTCACCAACATACCCCCACCGCCCTATGATCGAGAGAACGACGCGAGGAGAAGTAAGATGACCGGGGCTAGACTATCAGCGCCTAACACGCCCGTAGGCTATCAGCAGCTTACGAGCGATCAGCTTACTACGGTGCAGGCGCTTACCGTGCCTGATGGCGCATTGCGGGCGACGTTGCAGGCCAATGGTGTGCAGGCAATTCGTTGGCGTGATGATGGCGTTGATCCTGTGGCTCCCGGCAGCACTCCTGCGCAGGGGCAGCGGATCATCCCTGATGACACCTACACGTACACCGGGGATCTGTCGCGACTGCGTGTCATCGGTGAGGGAGCAGGCAGCGTGCTTGATATTCTGTACTATGCCTAACTTCCTACGCCAAGCGAACCTACAGGTTCCAGTATCGCCCACGTCCGCCGCGACTGAATTTGCCATGCCGACGAGTCTCATCGGTGTGCCGAATCTCGTTTTCTTCTTTATTAATGGCAACGAGTTCGACGTTCGCCTTGAGGGCACGCCTAAGGGGCAGACGTTCACACAGGTCACAAATACCAGCGGGTGGCTAATCAGGGCCGGCGAGAGAACGCCTATCTATGGCTCCAAAATGCCGATCAAGCTGTCGGCCATGGCTGTGAGTACGCGGCTTAATCCGTTGGTCGCAGGGACGGACTACACAGGCGCTGTGATCGAGCTTGTTTACGGAAGGAATAGCGGGCGTGGCTAAAGGCGGTCCTATCTCGCGGGTTTACGTCGAAAACACGAGCGACTTCCCTACAGGCGGCAGTTCGGGCGGATCTGTAACGGTCACGAACACGCCGCTGCCGGTATCGCAAAGCGGCTCTTGGTCGGTCAGCGTGTCGAACCTGCCTACTACTCAGCCGATAAGCGGTACTGTCTCGGTCGGCAACTTCCCGGCCTCGCAAGCAGTCACTGGCACCTTCTGGCAGGCAACGCAGCCGGTAAGCATTGCCGCGCCTGTGGCTGTAACGGGTACGTTCTGGCCCGCTACCCAGCCCGTCAGCATCGCCGCTACAGTGAACGTAGCCGATGGCAACGGCTCGCTAACAGTCGATAGCGCTCAGCTACCCACTAGCTTGGGTGTAAAGGCGAGTGCCGCATCTCTGTCGGTAGCCCTGGCCAGCGACCAATCCGCATTGCCTGTCACCGTTTCAAACTTTCCAGCCACCCAGCCTGTATCGGGCTCGGTGAGCGTCAGCAATTTTCCCGCCACTCAAGCGGTTTCTGGCACGGTTACGATTGGCGGCTCGCTGCCTGCTGGCACTAACTCGCTCGGCTCTGTGACCGTATCGAACTTCCCTGCAACACAGACAACGATTGCTCGCGGTACGTCCAGCATGGCTACAGGCCAAGTCGCGATGACCGCGCAGAACACGCTTTATCTTGTTGCAGCGGCCCGCGCCAATCGCCGCTCCATCACATTTGTACCGACCAGCCAGTTTACGTACTTCTATGGCAACGCTGACCTGACGCTTACCAACGGTGCGGCTGCAGTGAACGGTGCGGCAATCACGCTGGAAACTACGGCAGCGGTATACGTCCGTTCTAGCTCAGCTGGCACAATGACGTTTGTGGAACACTTCTGATGAGCGATAACTACAGCCAGCCGTCGCCTGATTTGTCGGGTTACATGACCACGGCGACAGCCAATGACGCCATTGCAACCATGAACGGGCGGATCGATAGCGATCAGTCACGCTTGACCGCGCTCGAAGCCAAGAAAGGCTTGGTGCAAGTCGGAACGGCCACGCTTGGCGAAACTGCGCTGGTTGCCCTTTCTCTTGGCGTTAGGCGCTACTCCGTCACAATCACAGGGCTGGCCGCTACTGACAAGATGATGGTGGCTCTCAACGGGATTCCGCAGAATGGTTCGCTGCAAGACGCTTATGTAAGTGCAGCCAATACCGTCAATGTCGGCGTGCTTGTCCCAACTCTTGGAATAGGTGCAGTTATTTCGGTGCCGATCGTGATTTACAAGGTGGCCTAGTGCTATTGCTCGGGAAACCAATATGGTGCATAACTAACCAAACGAACCAAGGAGCCAACAATGGCTGATGATGTCGAGACTATTGAAGCCGAAACCGAGGTTGAAAACGTAGAGGTTGAAGCGGCCAGTGAGCCGTCTGAGATCGATGCGCTTGCGACTGAGTTGGGTTGGCGTCCCAAAGCCGAATGGCAAGGCGATGAATCGCAATGGGTCGATAGCAAGGCATTCCTGCGCAAGTCGCGTGAGATCGGCAAGTCCACTGCCAAGGAGTTGAAAGACCTCCGCAAGCAGATGGAGGGAATCGGCAAGGCTACGGCCACGATGACCCAGCGAGCCGTTGAAGCGGAGCGGGCGCGTTGGCAGCAGCAGCTTGACGAGGCATGGGACGCTGGCGACCGTCAGGCCGCTACCATTGCCGAGAAGGCGCTAAAGCAGCTCGACAAGCCGGTTGACGTGCCCAATGAGACACAGGACTTCATGCAGCGTAACTCTGCATGGTTTCAGAAGGACACGGAAGCCACGGATTACGCGATGGTTCGCGCACAGCACTATGCTGATCGCGGCATTGTCGATCCGGGCGAGCAGCTTGCCAAGGTGGAGGCTGATGTAAAGCGCCGGTTCCCCGAGCATTTTGAGGAAGCGCCGCAGAAGAAGGCTCCGCCCTCACTGGCAACTCCGCAGCGCCAGGTGGCCCATCAGCCTAAGGAGAAGGGTTACGCAACCCTCCCCCCGCAGGCACGCAAGGCCGTCGATGAATGGGCACGCGGACAGCAGGAAAACAACGGCTGGGACGACAAGCGCGTTGCATCAGCTAAGGCCGATTGGGCCAAGCACTATTACGAACAGGAGGCCTCGAATGGCTGAAGATCAGGTCACGAACCTGCTTGAACAGGGGAATACTCCCCGTCGCGGACGCCCGCCGCGTGCCGCAATCGAGCGTGCCGAGCGCCGCCGTCGCGGTGGTGGGAATAACGACACGTCCGCTCTAGCCGTTCCCGAGGATGTATCCCGCGATCTAGCCGCGAATGGCTTGGAAGGGCGCTGGATCAACGATCTTGGCAACCGCATGTACAACAAGACCGTGCTTGACGACTGGGATAAAGTCGAAGGTGTCGAGCCGGTTCCGGTGGGCGTTGATAGCCGCACCGGCAAATCCATCATGGCCCATTATTGCGCTAAGCCGAAGGAGTTTCTTGTGGAGGATAATCGTCGCCGCATGGAAACCATCGCACAGCGCGAGAAGGCCGTATTCTCTGGCAACGATCACGGCGAGATGGACGAGGGGGCTTATAACCCGCTTGGTACCACGAACTCGGTTCGTCGATCTGCGTAAGGACCAACGATAATGCCTAACAGCAATGCGGCCATGGGTCTGATTCCCAAGCGCCTTCGTAATGGAGCCCCGTTTGTCGGCCCGCTCCGCCGTTACTACGTTCTCGCAAGCGATGGCACTGCCATCTATCCCGGCGATCCCGTTGTCATCTCCGGTACTGGCGATGCACGTGGCACGCCTTCGTGCGTTCGCGCCACCGCCGCCACTGGCCCGATTACGGGTGTGATGGTCGGCGTTGCCAACGAACCCAGCCTGCCGGCATCGAACGACATGCTGCAGCTTGGCTATCGTCCTGCCTCAACTGCGGGTTACATTCTGGTCTGTGATGACCCGAATGTCCTGTACGAGATCCAAGAGGACAGCGTAGGCGGCTCCCTGGCGGCTACCAGCATCGGTCTCAACGCCGCGCTGATCGCTGGCGCAGGTTCGCCCAGCACCCGCACTTCCGGCTTCATGCTGGATTCGTCCACCGCAGCCACCACCAACACGCTGCCGCTTCGTGTCATCCAGCTTGAACAGCGGGAAGACAACGAGATCGGTCAGTATGCCAAGTGGCTGGTCGCGATCAATGTTCCGACCGAGACCGGCGCGTCCGGTTCCACTGGCGTCTAAGGAGGGCTGAGACATGGCTACCCCAATTACCCGTAGCGCTCATCCCGCCCTTTTGTGGCCCGGTGTAGCGTCCATCTTTGGCGGCAAGTACAACGAGTACCCGCCCGAGTGGTCCCAGATCTTCTCGCAGCGTACCAGCGGGAAGGCTTATGAAAAGTTCGTCGAGGAAAGCGGCTTCGGTCTGGCTCCGGTCAAGGCTGAAGGCGCCCCGATCGAGTACGACAGCGATGCGCAGGGCTACACGGCCACGTTCACGCATGTCGTGTACGCCAAGGGCTTCATCGTTACCCGCGAGGCGATCGATGACAGCCAGTACGAGGAGGTGGCCAACCGCCGCGCCGGCAAGCTGGCAAAGGCGATGCGCTCGACGGCTGAAACGGTCCACGCCAACGTGCTGAATCGTGGCTTCGACACGAACTTCCCGATCGGTGATGGCCAGGCGCTGTTTTCGGCAAGCCATCCGACCGCTTCGGGCCTGCAGTCGAACCTTCTGCCTGCCGCCGACTTGTCGGAAGCATCGCTTGAAAGCGCGGTTATCGCCGTCAACAAGTTCCGCGATGCGGCCGGCCTGCCGATCCAGACGCGAGTAAAGCGCCTGATCGTCGGCCCTGATAACGTGTTCAACGCAGAGCGTATCCTGGGCTCGACGTTGCAGGGTTCGCAGACCGGCGATGGTCAGACCTTTGCGTCGAACAACATCAACGCGCTGCGTTCAATGGGTTCGATCCCCGAAGTAGTGGTCAATCACTACCTGACCGACAGCGATGCCTGGTACATTCAGACCGACATCGATGACGGCCTTGTGTCGTTCTGGCGTCGTAAGCCGCAGCTCCAGCAGGACTCGGACTTTGACACCGAGAACGCCCGCGCTAAGTCGGTCATGCGCTTTGCCGCCGGTTGTGGCGATTGGCGCGCACTGCTCGGGAATCCGGGCTCCTAGGCACTGAATACGGAATGGCCCGCGCCGTTATAGACGGGCCGCCCAGTTTCAGGAGATCGGCGTGTTTAGAGGTGGCGGTGAAAGTTCCGGCTATCGAAGGTCCGATCCCTACGGTGATTGCCCTCGATGCGGATGGACCCGCAGGCTGTCGGCATTCAAGACGGAGTGGACCGGCTCTCGCGTTTGCGAAGACTGCTACGATCCTCGCCCCGCCGACACTCTCCCGCCGCATGTAGGCCCAGAGGGCGTTCCCCGGCCTGATGCCATGCCAGAGATTCCCGGCGTTGATAGGGTCCCTCCCATTCCGCCGATCCCCGTTGCAGCGCTGCTGTCGCCGCTTGACGGTCGGGTGCTTCTCAGCCCGATTGATGAGCGCATTCTATTGAGGCCAGAGGCATGAGCATCACGTACAGCCAGACAGCGCGCGATGTAGTGGCGGGGGCTATGCGCGATCTTGGCATTATCGGCCTTGCCGAGACGCCTGAGGCCGAAGAGCTTAGCTATGGCCTAGACCAGCTTGACATGCTGCTAAAGGAGTTGGCGGCGGAAGGTTTGGCGTCTTGGACGATCGAGGAGTCCACCGTTTCCTTTGCCGCTGGTGAGCGCGAGGTGGTATTGACGCCGCGCCCGGTCGAAGTGCTAGACGCCAGCTATGTGATGCCTACATACGAACGGGCAATGAAGCGCTGGAACGATGGCGAATACAGCGCTCTGCCGAACAAGGCGCAGCAGGGTTATCCGGTCGGCTATCAGATCCGCTTTACGGCCACCGAGGTGCTGATGCGCCTTTGGCCGGTCCCGAATGCTGCGACGACGATCAGCTACAGCTACACGCGCGTGTTGCAGGATGTCGCGGCAAGCAGCCCTATCGATGTGCCGCAAATGTGGATTGGAGCTGTGAGGCAGATGCTGGCGGCGCGGTTAAGCACGTTCGGCCCGATCTCCCCCGATGTCTACGGCAAGGCAGAGTTGGCGAAAACACGCCTGCTCGATTTCAATCGGCCCGAGGCTTACACGCTTGAGGCTTGGCGGTAATGCCCAGTATCCCATTCGCGACCAGTTCATATGAGCGCGCGCGGGGTGATCTACCATCCCTGCCTGTCGTCAACATGTTTATCGAGGAAAGCCCTACCGAGAAAAACGGATTCGTCCTGCAGTCGCGCCCTGGCCTAGCCGATCGCGGACAGAACATGGGTTCTTCGCCAGTTCGGGCGCTATTCCGTCGCGATCTTGTGTTAGGAACCGCGTTGTTCGCTGTGTCTGGCAGCGCTTTGTACCGCAATGGCACTATGCTTGGGGCAATTGATGGCTCTGGCCCTGCGGTTATGGCGGGTTATGGAAACTTCCTGTTTATCAACGCAGGCGGGCGGCTGTGGGGCTATAACGGCACGACGCTGACGGCCATCGCTTTCCCTGACAATGCGCTGGTTAGCCGCATCCTGATCGCAGGCTCCCGTCTGGTGGCTATCCGCAAAGATACAGGGCAATTCTATTGGACACAACCGCTTGGCACCACGATTGATGCCTTGGATTTTGCGACGGCGGAGAACCAACCAGATAGGTTGCTTGATATGCTGTTCATCAACGGCATTCTGCTGCTGTTCGGCTCGGAAACCGTGGAATACTGGCCGCTGGGTTCGGATGCGAATTTGCCATTTCAGGTATTGCAAGGACAGGTCATTCAGAAGGGCATCAGGGCCACCGGATGCGCAGTGCAAATTGGTTCTACGTTCGCTTGGGTGACAAACGAAAACCGCGTTTGCCTGGCTAACGAAGAAACGGTCATCTCGAACAACGGCTTGCAGGAGCGTATCGAGAAGTCCCAATCTGTCTCGCTGTGGACGTTCGTTCTAGGCGGCAACGAATACATCGCCCTTCGCCTCGATAGCGAGACACAGATATACAATGTGCAGTCGAAGCGGTGGCAAGAGATGCGCAGCTACGGCTATGATAATTGGGTGCCGCAATGCTATGCCGATGACGTGTTCGGCTCTGCCTACGATGGTCGCACGCTTCGTTGGTCGGATGACTGGCAGGATCTCGGCGGAGTGATGGAGCGGCGCATTAGCGCAGGCATGGTCATTGATAGCGGTGGTACGCAGATCAGCAACGTCGTGGCTCGAACCAATGTGGGGCAGACTGGCTTTCTATCAGGTCCATATGCCGACCCATCTATTGAGATGCGTATGTCCCGCGACGGTGGCCGCACGTTTGGGTCATGGGCACCACGTAAGCTGGGAGAGCAGGGCGAGTACCGCGAACGGGTGCAATGGCGCGCTTGCGGTATGGCGTCGCGGCCCTCACTGTTGATGGAGTTTCGCGTTACTGATCCGGTAGACCTGCGCGTGTCCGACATTCTCGTAAATGAACAGACAGGAGGCCGATAATGCCTTGGCAGAAAATCCCCGCATTCGTGGCAGATCTGGCCAATGGAAAACATGATCTCGGCGCGAATGACCTCAAGGTGGCGCTGACGAATACAGCCCCGATCTCCACCGATGATACCCTGTCGGACATTACGCAGATCGCAGGCACTGGCGGCTATGCGCCTGCAGACGTGACTGTTACCAGCTCCGAACAATCGGGCGGGACGTATTCGCTTGTCGTAGATGCCATTACGTGGACGGCCTCAGGAGCTGACTTCGCCCCGTTCCGCTATCTAGTGCTTTACAATGACACAGAGGCCACGAAGCCGCTGATTGCCTGGGTGGACTACGGCACTAGCTACACCCTGCCGAGCGGACAGCCCTTCACGCATCAGGCAGGGGCGCTGCTGACCATTGCCTAGCTTTCTCGCCTCGCCTCTGATGCTTGCGGTATCGGGCGGAGAGCCTGAGTTCGAGCCGCGCCTATCGAGTTTTGGACCGGCTGCTATTGCGCTGGCGTTTCCCGCTGTCTCGGTGGGGCCGGGTTATCCGATTTTCACCACTGTGGTTACAGCGCCTAAGCTGGACCGCATCCAGCGCATGGTTCGCTATGTAAACGATGACGGCACGGCTACGCCCAAGCTTGCACTTGATTGGCAGAATACGATGGAAGCCATTGAGGTTGCACTTTCTGGCCTGACGGGGCAGGTGGACAACCTGCAGGTGCTGGTAAAGCAGATACAAGCCGCACAGCAGCTTGCGCAGGCGGCAAACGACACAGCGCAACAGAGCAAAGCGGCTCAGGACATAGCGACAAGCTACACCGATCCCACATCCGTGCTTACAGCAGACAGTACGGGCGCTATAACCATATCGGCTCACTCGCGGGTGTATGGCGATGGGCGAAGCGTCTCGGTTAACGGCGGCTCGCTTAGTGGCTTTACCTCGGGCGATTACGTTTCGGTATTCTACGACGATGCCGCAAGGGCTGGGGGTGCTGTAACCTACCAAGGAACCACGCAGGCTATCGCTCAGGGTGGGGACAGGCATTCGCTGGGCCAGATCACAATTCCTGCTGCCGGCGCTTCTCCCGAGACAGGCGGCGGTGTGGCTGCGCCAGGATATACGCCAGGGCCAAGAACTCCGAGCCAATATGAGGATTACCAATGATCCGCAACGCTACACATGCGGATATTCCCGAGATCGCCCGCTTGGGGGCAATCTTCCACGCGCAGGCGGGTTGGGATGAGATTCCCTATAATACGGAGGATTGCGCGCGCTCGCTTAACAACCTCATGGACACCCCTTCCTTCATTTGCCTCGTTGCCGATGAGGGTAAGATTACTGGCATGGCAGCGGGTGTCATATCGCCGGTCTATTTCAACCACGGCCATGTGAGCGGCGAGGAGCTATTCTGGTGGGTGTCGGAGGATGCTGGCAATATGACGGGATTGCGGCTTCTGGCGGCATTGGAAGCGGAGGCCGAAAGAAAGGGCTGTCGGACGTGGCAAATGAAGGCCCTATCTCGCCAAAACGGTTCGCGCATGATAAAGCTCTATGAGCGTAAAGGATACCGCGAGAGCGAGCTGTCCTTTATCAAGCAATTATAGGAGGCCGCATTGGCTCTTGGCACTGCACTAGGGATCGGCGCTTCTGTCATCGGCGGAGCGCTTAGCGGTAGTTCACAGAAAAAGGCTGCGAACAAAGCGGCTGACGCAACCGTGCAGGCTGCCGAGTCCAATAACGCTCTTGCTCGCGAGATATATGGCAAGAACCAAGCGTTTCTGTCGCCCTACATGCAGACGGGGCAGACGGCGGGAAACTATCTCAATGCGTTTCTGGGGCTTCCGGGGCAATCGAGCGGTACTGGCGGGCAGGCGGATTGGGGTGCGTACCTTCAACAGAATCCTGATGTGGCAGCGGGCTACAACCAGACCGCTGACAAGTCGCGCTTCACGACGCCCGAGCAATATGCGCAATGGCATTATGGCCAGTACGGGCAGGGCGAGGGGCGGCAGATGCCCACGGGAACAGTTACGGCCCCCGTCACTCAAGGTGATGCTCAAAATGCTTTCGGTAGTTACCTCAAGAACAGCGATTACGGTTTTCAGTTCGCCACCGGATCAAATGCCTTGAACAGCGGCTACGCGGGGGCCGGGGCCTTGCAGTCAGGCGCAGCGATGAAGGGGCTTGAGCAGTACCGGCAGAACCTTCAGTCGGGCTACCGCAACGAGTACCTTGGCAACTTGGGCAACCAGCAATCGGTCGGCTTGGCGGCAGGATCCGCATTGGCTGGCGTTGGTCAGAATTACGTCAACACGATCAGCGGCAACAACAACAGCGCAGCCAACGCTACGGGTAACGCGGCATTGGTGGCGGGGCAGAACAACCCGTTTGCTAATGCCTTGGGTACTCTTGGCGGGGCCTTGATCGGCGTGGGGAGGAAGTAATGGCGGATTGGTCACTCGCGCAAGGGAATAGTTTTGGCAACGCCCTCGCCACCGGCCTGCAGCTTGGGCAAACCATTCGCCAGCAGCGCCTAGAGGGCGAGCAGCGCAATGCCTTGATGCAGCAGCAGCAGATGACACAGCAGCGCGATCAACAACAGCAGCAACGCGCCGACTTGCCGCTTGTCGGGCGCTTGCTCAATTCTGTCACGGATGAGGCGACGTATCAGCGCGCTCGCGGCGTAGCACAGCAGTACGGCATCAACCTTTCTGGCGCTCCTGAAACCTACGATCCGCAATGGGTCGAGGGGCAAAAGATGACAGTGCAGGCCCTTGCCAATCCGCAGGCCCGAGAAGCGCTATCCAGCTTTGGCAAGATCGCGACCGACGAAGGCTTTGCGCCTGGTACACCGCAATACCAAGCGCGAGTAAGCGAGCTGTGGAAGGCTGAGCAGCAGAAGTATATTCCGTTCACTCAAGGCGGCGGGGTCGCAAGCGTAACGCCGGGGCAGGCGCCGCAGCTTGTCATCGCGCCGAACCCTGGCGGATACGCAGCCGGCGCGCCTGTAAGTGGCGGCGATATTCCTCGTCTGTCTAGCCCCGATCAAGTGGGCTCGCTGCCACCGGGTGCGCAATTCTACGATCCTAACGGCGTGCTGCGCCAAGTGCCGGGAGGTGCTGGTGGCAACGCCAGCAGTAACTTTCCGTCAGGGAGCCCCCTCGGCTAACGTGCTGGATCGCGTTACCATGATGGCAGAGAGCGGCGGCAACCCCAACGCTGTCAGTCCTAAGGGTGCACGCGGGCTAATGCAGGTCATGCCAGCCACGGCCAGAGATCCCGGCTATGGGATAGCGCCATCAAACGGCACGAAAGCTGACGATGTGCGGGTCGGTAGGCAGTATCGCGCTGCTATGCAGGCAAAGTACAACGGCGATTTGGCAGCAATGTTTTCGGCTTATAACGCGGGACCGGGGCGAACCGATAATGCTATAGCCAAATACGGACCAAACTGGTTACAACACATGCCTGCTGAGACGAAAAACTACGTGTCGAAGAATTTGCGTGCGCTAGGAAGGCGATAAGATGGCGACTAATCCTTGGGACGCATTTCCGGCTGTGCAGGCTCCCGGCCCTGTCTATGGCGCGCCTGATCCTACCCTGCAATTCAAGCAGTCCAGTGATGTGCGGGACGAAAGCCGCTTGGGCATCGAAATGGACCGCAATGCGCGTAGCGCTCAGAATGAAGCAGCACGCCTCAATATCGAGCAGCAGCGGCTGCTGCTGGCACAGCAAGAAGCGGCGCGACAAGCGGCTAAGGACAAGCCAGCTCAATTGTCTGCGGAAGACAAGGCTTCCGTGCTGCAGGAAGCGCGCAATAAACTTTCTCTGATTAAGAGCCTTGATGAGCGCTCGCGAAATGGCTGGTTCGCGACAGGTTTTGGCGCGGATACGGCGGCTAAGCTTCCAGCGACGACGGCTGCGGATGTACAGAAGGACATCGGCACGGTTTCCAATGCGGGCGCTCTGCAGCGGATCATGGAAATGTCTGCGGCGAATGGGGGCAAGAATCCTCTGACGCCCCTTTCAAATGCCGACTTCCAAGCGCTTAGCTCAAGCATCGCCAACCTTGACCCGACGCAGAGCGATGAGCAGTTCCAGCGCAATCTAGGTGTTTATCGGGATATCTACAAACGGGCATTTCTAGCTGCTGGCGGCACACAGCCAGAGGTTGACGCCATGTTCGCGCCTCCTGCTGCAGATGATGGAAGTGATGACGGGCTAACCGGATCGGTTACGGACACTGGTTCTGGTTATGATCCGGGTGCGGCACCTCCGACTGCTCCAACTGGCGGCGGCGGTGGTGGTGTCACCGATGGCTTGCTTCAGGGCGTCGGGAGTTTGGTGGAGGGAGCTGCGTCTATACCGGCAATTGTCGTTGACCCTCTCGCTACGACGTTGGGCCGCGCGCTTGGTTACGATAATTACACGTCAGACTTTGCCGGCCAAGTTCGTAGCGATCTTGGGTTGCCGAAGAATCAAGATCCCGTTGCCAATACAATAATTGGCGGGGGTGTTAGCGCTTTAACGGGCTCACTGGCTGCGCGTGGTGCTTCCGCTCTTGCGACAGGTGTTGGACGCAGCGCCCTGGCTGCATTCGGAGCCGCCCCTGGCCGCGATGCTGTCGCTGGTGCCGGGGCGGGAGCGCTTGGGATGGTGGGGCAGTCTGTCGGCGGTGTTCCGGGGCAAGTTGCGGGCACGCTAATCGGCGGCATGGCGGGTTATGGCGCAGCTAACCGTGCCGTGCGTTCGGCTTCTGGCGTTCGTCAACCCAATGCCTTGATGGCCGCTGCAAATCGTCAAAAGGTGGACCTTTTGCCTGCGGATGTCGGCGGGGTTGGCACTCGCATGGCTACCGGCGCTACTGGCATGACCCTGGGCGGCATCCCGTTGGCTGAAGGTGCCGAGCGCTCTGTGGGCACAGTGGCAAACGCGCGTAATCGTATCTCTGCGGCTATTGGTGATGATGCTGGCAATATCAGCGCAGGCCAAGCGGCGCGTCGTGGATACAAGAGTTTTGAAAAGTCGAGCCTTGCGCGTGGCGGTGAGTTGTTTGAGCGAGTATCGGTTCCTGCTGAAGCGAAGGTGCAGCTAGGACAGACGCGCGGTGCACTGGCAGAAGTCACGCGCGGCATGCAGAGCAACCCCGAGTTATCCAAGCTGTGGGCTAATCATCCTAAGCTTCGCGCCACCCTTGAAGCATTGACGCCTGAGGACACCCGGCCTGCAGGGCAAGTACGTCTAACTGCCGAAGCTGATCGCCTTCGCGGCGTGCAGGCATCTTACGATGACGCCATGAAGTCCGCGCGCGACAGTCTAACGGCGCTTCAATCTCGTTATGATCAGCTACGCCCTCAAGTGGTTGGCGCTGACGTGTTGAATGCGGCAAGGCAGGAGGTTGCCAAGGCAGAAGCGAAATACAACGCCTTCCGCAACAACGATGCTTCTGACCCGGATGTGGCTTCCGCATTAAAGCCCGTTCAAGAAGCTAAGTCCTCACACGATGAAGCTTTCGTGCAATCGCGCCAGCCATCTCAAGGCGGTGAGCTTTCGTGGGAAGATATGAAGCGCTTCCGCTCAATTGTGGGGGAGATCGTCGGTCAACCCGGTATTGCCGCTGATGGCTCTGACGTTGCGGGCCTGCGCAAGTTATACGGCGCGCTTTCCTCTGATATGGAAGTGACCGCCGCAAAGGCAGGGCCGAAAGCGTTGCAAGAGTTCAAGCGGGCTAATCAATACTGGCGCGGTCGTGAAAGTCGACTTGAGGATGTGTTTACGAGCCTGTTCGGCAATCGAGATCAGAAGTCTGATGAAGCGGTATTCCGTACAATCAACAATTGGGCTCAGTCGGACAAGGGGGACTTTTCGCGCCTCGCTCGCACCATTCGGTCGATGCCTGACGATGAAGCCAATACGGTTCGTGCAACCATCATCCAGAAGCTAGGCCAAGCTACGCCCGCGAATGGGGGGGCTGAGGTGTTCGCGCCTGACGTGTTTTCCACTCAGTGGAAGTCACTTTCGGATCGGGCCAAAACGGTGCTGTTCCCCAACAAGCAGCACCGTCAGGATCTTGAGGACGTGGCCATGCTGACAGCAGCAATGAAGCGAGCTGGCTCTTATCGCAATACCTCGAAAACGGCACTAGGAGCTAACTTCACTGCTACTGGCCTAACCGCCGTTTCCGGGCCGGCTGGTTTGTTGGCGGCTGCGGCCTATTCAGGCGGCACGTTCAGCCTAGGAAAACTGTTGGCATCGCCTCGCGTGGCTCGCGCAATCGCTTCGACCAAGCGCATGCCGGAAGAAAAGGCGGCAAGAACGCTCACTCAGAAGCTGGGCGTGATCGCGGCAAATGACCCTGGTTTGCGCGCTGACGCCAAGGGCTTGCAGCAATATTTGCAACAGGCTGCCGGCCAATCACCAGCTTCCAGGGCTGCGGCCAGTGAGCAGGAACAGAACCGTAGGCGCGAACCACCACAACAGTAGAAACCACAGCCAAAAGCGTAGCGATACTAGTGTTTTCATGCTAGGCGACAATAGAACAAAAGGGCAGTAAATGGCAGCCGAACTTTTCCTTCTCCCATTCCGGCCTGCATTGACTGCAGACGGTATCCCGGTGGTCGGTGCTACCCTTTACTTTTACGCTACGGGTACGTCCACACCGCAAGCGGTTTTCGCTGATGAGGGGCTGACCGTATCGCTGGGATATATCGTCGAAGCCAACGCGGTTGGTGCTTGGCCGTCGATCTATCTCGACAAGTCCAAGATCTACAGGGCTGTCTTGCGTGATGCGGAGGGCGTGCCGCTGGCGGAGGCAGATCCCTACCTTGCCGGGGTGGTGGACACGCTAGCGCCAGAGGTGGCGAGCAATGCCGCCGCTGCCGCCGTGTCAGCCGCTAATGCCGAAGCTGCCGCGCTGATCCTTTCGCTGGTGAACGGCGGTTACTTTGAAGAGCAGTTCAATCCACCCCCCGCCGATGCAGCGGAGGGGCAGACATACCTTGCCCGAGAGAATGGCCGCGCAGCCTTGATGGTCAACTTCGGTGGCGTTGGCCAAATCGCCTTTGAGTTGACAACCATCACGTCTGTTGCCCTCGCGCTTCAAAGCGTCAAGAGCGCACCTGTTACAGATCGATTCATCGCCAATGTTGACGGCGCAGTCATCAATCGCCTGGGTGATCGTGTTTTTATTGGTGCGGCTAACGCCAATAGCGGCAATTACCCGAACGACGATCCCGATGAGCAGGATTGGTACACGCAGTACGAGCGGGAGCAGGGGCGCTCTAACGGCATCATCGTATCGTCGCAGATGGCCGTGTTGACCAATGACTATTTTGGCGCGGCTATCGGTGGCGTGTTCGCAGCGCAGACGAAGCATTTCATCTCTGGTGTCGGCGGCGCGATTGGCCTTGAGGCGCATGTAGTCAACAATAACACTGTGACGGCTCATGACGCATGGGCGCTTTATTCCGAAGCAACGCGGGATAGCGAAGGCGTCGGCGCGATTATCACCTATGAGGCAGATGCGCGCAACAAGGGCTCGTATCACGCCATTACGCCGTATCAGCAGCATCCCAAGCAATCGGTTGTCCATCAGGTCGCATCAGGTGGCGCGTTGGATGGAACAGGTTGCGAGGATGTATCGGCGGGCATCAACTTCCGCGATAATCCGACCAAGTTCGGTGCGGGAATCGTGTTCGGTAATAACTCGATCCGGGGCACGGATGGAACCACCGGCTACGGCAACGCCATCCTTTCTGCATTGGGCCATCGCCATACGTGGGTCAATCCGGCAGGCGAGCGGACAGGCTGGATTACCGCCACCGCGACTACCATGGGTGCAGCCTCCGGCATTGAGTTCTCGGAACTTGGTCTGCTGATGCTTGGTCCGTCCGATACAACTCTGGCTCGCGTGCGTTCCGTCATCAATGCGGTGAACTATCTCGACATAACCCCCGGCGTCAGCGGACAGGCTGTGCAGATCGGTGTTGCCAGCACCGAGGCCAATGTAGGACTGTTTTTGTCGGCTAAGGGGACGGGCTCCATCATCATGTCGCCTGACGCTGTACGGAATTACGCTAACGACGCGGCTGCAGCATCGGGCGGCGTGCCAGTGGGCGGTCTTTACCATGTCGCGGGTGATGTTAGAATAAGGATTGCATGATGGAACAAACGATCATCGAAGTGCTGAAGGCGCAGCGTAATGACGCGATGGACACCATTGCGGTACTGAATGCCCATCTGGTCGCAGCGCGGCAGGAGAATGCAGGCTTGAAAGCGGCAATGGAGCAGCGCCCGACCGATGCGGAATCTGCCGCCAGCTCTTATGATGCGGCGAAAATCTGATGGCCGGCCCTCCTACTGTCGGCACGCAGCGGGTAATCGCTGAAGTCGTATCCCAGCTAGCGGCTAACGGCAGCGTGCCATACCGGGCAACACTGGCTGAGGCGCTGGCAGACTTTGATATCGGGCTGTATTTTCAGTCAGACGACAAAGCGGGCGTAGGCCCATACCCGGACGATCTGTGGATATACAAGCGAACTGTGGGCAGTCCGGGTTATGCGGCGCAGCTTGCGGCCACGCCTGCGGTTGTGCGCTTCCTTGAGGAAGATGTAGCGGCTCTTCGCTCGACTCTCTACACGGACACCTCATCTAATCTTGTCGTAGTCGCCCCGACCAACAAGCCCATGTTCTTCTTGAGCGGCAGCACCACCTTGATGAGCCTGGACCCCACGGCGGGCCTGTCCTCGGCTTCGTTCTCTACCGGCAACATGACTGCAACCGGCGCATCGAAGTTGGGTGCAGGATCGTTTGCCGGTTCCCCGAACTACGTTGGCGTGGCGAGTGAAAGCGTGGTTAGGGCTTTGGGCGGCTCTCTTGCTTCTCCCGATCAGTCCGAGGCGGCTGCGGGCTATTTCGAGAAGCACAGCTACCGGGGCGCGTTCAATGCGCTGGCTGGTGTTGCGCACAAGAGCGTAACGGCCAGCAACGCACGCGCGACGGCAGTGTTTGGCGAGGCGGTCGATCATGCAGGCGGCGAGGCTGGCGGCACCACCAGCTTTGTGGAGGGCGGGCGTTTCGAGAGTACGCTGGTGGCGGGACAATATGGCTCCGGTTACGGAACTATCAGCCGCGTCTCATCCGTTGCAGGCGGGCCCACCAATGTAACCTACATGATCGGGCATGAAGCTGAGATCAGCGACCGCACCGGCCCGAACGCGCCGACTTACGAGACATTCAGCAAAGACAAGTTTCGCGCCAGTTTCCTTGCAACGAACGGTCTTGGAACCGGCTCGTTCTTTAAGGCTGATGCCGCGTTCGTGGTCAACGCCTATTCTCTGTCGCCTTACCGCACCGGCTTGCTGCTGACCGATAAGGTTGATGATACCGGCGTGGCGGCTGCATCCGGTTCATCCATGCGCAGCGGGTTTGATGTACACCTTGCCAGCTTAAGTTATGCAACGCTGTGGGGGCCTCTCAACGCGCCAATCCGGTTCGGGCCTGATGGTGATAACTGCCTTTCACATGACGGCACCGCCATGCATGTGGGTTCTTCTGACGTTGGCCTGATCTCTTTTGATAGTTTGGCGCGCTTGACGCCATCTACCTTTGCGTCCCTGCCGTCTCCTAGCGCGGCTACAGAAGGTGTCGTGGCGTATATCACCGATGCTGCGACACCTGTCACTACGTGGCGGCAGACGGTCACTGCGGGCGGTGGCTCTAATAAGGCTTTCGTCGTCTCTGATGGTTCCTCTTATAGAGCGATCGGTTGATATGAGTCATTTTGAACTCCTGCTTGCATCGGTCCTGTCTGGCCAAATGAATGAAGCCCAGATAGCGGCTGAAATGGCTAATCCTGTGTTTAAAGCGTATTACCTTCAAAGAACGAAAGGCCCTACCCATGGCAAGACCTCCTAAGCCGCCTGAGATCCTTACGCGCAAGCAGCTGGCAGCCAAGCCGACAAAACCGAAAAGTGTGGTCAAGGTGGCCAACAAAGACAAGCGAGACAAGAAGGCGTGATCGAGTACGGACTCTGGCTTTCGGTAGCTTTGGCGTGCATTCCCGCATGGGGCGGGTCGCGTGCTGCCTTGGCGCTGTTGGCCAGTTTCCTTTACGCGACGGCCTTGCTGGCGCTGGGCGTGCCGTTCTCCTGGCTGCAGTGGATAGCGGCGGATCTGTTCGTACTGAAAGCCATCGTCAGTTCCAACATGAGCCTTCAAGAGGAACTGGTAGCGGCTCTGTTTCTTCCCGCTTGGGCTTCTTACGCGTTAAGCCCGGTGATGCTGTATGAGATCAGCACAGGCGTGGTAATCCTGCAATTTTTGATCTGCCTTCCTTGGCCTGCGCTTCAAAAGACATCCGGCGAAGTTACACATGGAAGCGTTAAAGACAACCAAGGGGGCATGTGTGGCATATGAACTTGAGCGATATCGATCTTGGAGCGCTTACCATCCCGGCGTTCGTAGCCATATTCACACTTGGTTGGGGGGCGTGCGTCCGTTATCTCGTCAAACCTTTGGAGAAGAGGATAGAAACCCTAGAGGCCCGCGACGTAGCGTACCGCCTAGCGGTGGACGAGGAACTGAAGGGCTACCGGCAGCGGGTGCATGGATGATGCTCGTGGCTTGGTTCAAGCACCTGTTTGGGCTCGATATACGCAAGCGCGTAGAGCAGCTTGAAAGTGGTCATAATAAGGCTGCGGTTGAAGGGGCTGTAAACGCCTTCAAGCAGCTTGTGAGGGATGCCGAAAGATGACTGACATTTCAGCTTGGCTAGTCGGCATGGTGTCTTTGACCGCCCCCTTTCTGCTGTTCTATCTAGGCCGAACGATTTGGGCGCAATGGGCTGCTGGCGACATGACTTGGGAGGATAGCAAGCCCACCCGTCTAGCCGCCTCCATGGCGTTGCTTATCATCGGCTTTAGCGCGCTTGTCGGCGCGGCGGTGGTTTCGCCTAAGATCAGCTCTGTCGGCCTCGCCACGTACCTGATCTGGGGTGCGTGGAGCGCTATCCTGGCGGCTGAATTTGTTGCACTGTCCGCCATTGGCAGGATCGCGCCTTCGCTTGCCGTGTGCATCTTATGGACCGTGATGATCCTCGCATGGAGGTTTTGATGAGCGATTACAGAAAGCGCATAACCGATATAGTTCGCGAGGCTATCGGATCGCTCGGAGCAGACGATGTGGCGATCTACGATGACGCGGCGGATCGCGTTGGCATCCCGCGCGATGGAGAGCAGCAAATTCGCCACATAAATCAAAAGGGCGTTGATCTAATCAAGTCATTTGAGGGCCTTCGACTTAAGGCTTATCGCGATGCGGTAGGCGTTCTGACTATCGGCTATGGCTCTACTGGCGACCACGTTTTTGAGGGCATGGTGATAACTGAAAATCAGGCGGAGGCTTTGCTTAAGTCTGATCTCTCTCGGTTCGAGAAATGTGTAGAACGGGCGGCTCCCGGCCTTTCGGACAACAGATTCGCTGCGTGCGTATCACTGGCCTTCAACATCGGCTGCAAAGCTTTTGAGGGTTCCAGCGTTTGCCGACTAGCGCGCTCCGGCGATCATGGAGCGGCGCAGCGTTCGTTTGGGTTATGGAACAAGGCTGGTGGCAAGGTGCTGGCTGGTTTGGTGCGGCGTCGGGCTGCTGAGGCGGAGTTATACGGGTCATGACTGCTCGCGAACAGTTGATCGCCTACCTTGCCACCTTGGGCATCCTCGCGCTGGTCATACTCGGCGCGCTACTGATCGCCGCTTGGGTGCCCGAGGTCATGGGCAAGATGGAGGTGTTCGGCCTGGGCACTGTCACCGGCGGCTTGATCGGTGTGCTGCGCATCCCATCGTCCAGCAAGTCACCTGGACCGACTGGCGAGCCAAGCGATCCTGTCAACGTCAAGGACGCCGAGCAGCCGTGACCCACCCTCGCCAGCAGCCCGGCCAATCCTTCGAGGACCACCAGCGCGAGATGGCGACCTGGATTGGCACGTCGGTAGCCGAGATGAACCGGCCTCACGATCGCTGGCATGTCAGC